>ERZ1699235.25-NODE-25-length-62428-cov-4.801255_pt1 | contig 62428 bp, 80 predicted proteins | sample MGYA00581546_ERZ1699235 | MGnify/ENA primary metagenome ERZ1699235 (study PRJEB42319, sample SAMD00040334) | human oral metagenome | material: saliva | host: Homo sapiens | study: EMG produced TPA metagenomics assembly of PRJDB4115 data set (Metgenomic analysis of... | reverse complement strand
CGACCTCTTCAGCCTCAGCCTCAGGAGCCTGGACCTCAGCAGCCACCTCGGTCTGCGCCTCCTTCTCAGCAGCCTTACGGGCCTTATCGGCCTCGACAGCAGCCTTGGAAGAAGCGTAAATCGTATCGAGAATATTCTCATTGATCGGAGGAAGCTCAGAAGGCTTGATCGTCTTGGAATTGATAACCAAACCCTTCTGCTTACCGGAAGCCGGCATCACGTCCGCCTTGATAGCGGAGACCTTCGGACCAGGTCGACCATTACGATCCGGCATCTGGACGAAGTTATCGCCCGCAGCCTCAACAATCGCATCTCGCTGAGACTCGCTGTAGCCAGCCTGGTGATCGAAGACGGTCTTACCGTCCAGGTTCTTCTTGGTCGAAACCAAGTGAGGAACCTTCTGAGGGTCAACACCGGGGGCAGGAACGATCATCACGTCCAGATAGAAACGCTTGCCGTCCTTGGACTTCGAGTTGGGGTATTCCACAACCACCAACTCAAGATCCTTCATCGAACCCTTACCACGTAGAGTAGCCATGTTGGCTACCTCCTTTCTCATCTCATCCCGCAGGATGTCGGTCGAGGGTTAATCAGCCCTCTCGCATACATGGACTTGTTCCATGCAGCGCTCTCTCATCATAGATGAAAGAAATCCTGAATGTCAAGGCGAATCTCATCCCAATTCCATCGAATCCACGGAATCCATGGATGAAGTCTCGCTCTCTTCCAACACCTGTTCCAGCTGAGGTACCAAACGCTCAGTCTCGCTCCACGTGCTTGTCCGCACGATTCCGGCAAGACCTTCATCGAACGTCACCGTTGCGCTACGGCGAACACGTTTCGCTACTGGCACCACATCACTGAGAGCACTCGTGAGAATAAGATCCCCTGTCTTCTTCGCTGACATCTGGCATTCCAGATCATCAGCAACACGATTCATACGCCGTACATCATCGAGGGGAAGAACCATCTCAACGATGTCCTCCTGACCAGACTCATGCAGATACGTTTGTGCATCGTCGATGAGACGTTGACGCCTGCGAGCCCAGGTCACAAACCGATCAGCAACATGGCGACCAAGCGCCATATCCACAACAGTATCCGAGCGCACGTCGTGCAGATCCATACCCTTTGTCTGAGACAGCGCCCATCGCTCCCCTGGAACCACGGTGACAGCATCGCTTTGCTCACCTTGATCATCACTGCGCGTACCATCTTGTATCGCTTGCAATACAAGTCCTTTCCCGGACAGCATCGACACAAGATCTGCTGTTCGAGAAGCCAATGATGCACGAGCACGCTCCAAACGTTGCTTCAAAGTGGTCCGTCCAGCTTTCCCACCAGCCACCAGCAAGCGCCCACCGCTCACGCCGTGAGCAGCAACACCAAGCTTCTCAGCCTCATCAGCGTCCTTCATCTTCGGGATTGAACGATCTGTCAGCAGAGCTTCGAGACCAACGACTGCTTCGCGTCGCTTATCCACCGACTCCAACACGTCTTTCCACGAGTCGTCATCCTGACGCTGCCCGTCAACACCTACCGCTAGTGGCCCGAGCAACGATCGGTACTTACTGACGCAACGAGCGTGGTATTCCTCTTCCTCCAGATACAGCTTATGCATCACCTCGGACTGTGGGGATACTGCGCCTGCCTGAAAACCAGCTTCCCAGTCAGCGGCACGCATACGCCAATACTCACGCTGCGTATCATGCTCTCGCAGACGAGATCCATACGATCGAAGGCGCAGTGAGAATCCAACCAGATCATCATCAGCGCTCATACCCTGAGCCTGGGTCTTCATGCGCTGAGATTGCGTTGCCATGAGCGTCTCCACATCCTGGCTCATCACGTTGAGCATCGGTGTACGTACAGAAAGAGCCTCAGGTGGGAGAGATTGCAGCACTTGGTACAAGCCATTAACGCTTCGCTCCATGATCGTTTCATGGCCCCGACGGATCAGCGCTCGCTTCTCCTGGTCACTCAACCCTTCACGATGAGCTCGACGGTTCGCATATGTCTCCACAGCGATCATGGCTGATCCCATGGGGGAACCAGGGCGATCGAGCAACTCAGTGACGAGCTCTGTTGCAACACTGTTCGCACGTCGCATCTCCGGTCGACGAGACCCGTAACGCCACAGTGTCTTGTCAGCAGGCAAACATGCCAACAACAACTGGGGCAGTGACTCATCGAGCACTTTCTCATGAGCCCAACGCTTCACGAACGCAGCCACATTCAGACGCTCATAGCCTACAGCACTGGACATATGAGCCACGTGCTGGTTCTCATCAAGCCACGAGTCAACACCGCGTCTCAAGAGCGATATATCAGTGCTCGTAAGCTTGCCCTTCTGTTGCATGCCCTTCTCTGTACGCACACGTCGACCGAGCCCAGCATCAACCATGGCAAGGTGGCAGTGAACATGCAGGGTATCAACCTGGATGACGCCCACATAGCGTAGATCATCGAAACGATGCCCCATACGCTCCAAGCCATGCATAATCGCCATACGTAGACGCATCTGGTCGATGTGACCTCGATAATCGCCCTTATTCTGTGCGACGAAGCCCTTGGGAACAACACCCATCTCCTGAAGATACTCAGGGCTGAAAGACAGCACGGTCTTCATCACTGTGTGCCCCTCGTCGAACAGACGCTGAATATCAGCACTGGCACGGCGCACGCCTTCATCGGACAACGACGGCTGGCCGTAGCCAAATGCAACGCCGCCTTGTCCAGACACATGCAGCACGTTGTCTTTGAGCTGATGCCTCGACACGGCTTTCTCTGTGGCGCTCTCTCGTGCCATATAACGTAGGATGAAATCTTCCGTATCGCGTCGACGAATGGGCGTCACAGGCTCGGTTGCGCCTTTACGAGCCATATAGCGCATCACGTAAGCGCCGGGTGTGCCACCGCGAGAACCACCATGCTTACCCCCGCCTGGGGTTGGCACACTGAACTCGTTGACAACAACAATGCTCTGCTTCAAGCTCATCGGTATCGACACACCTTTCGTTCTAATTACTTCAAATCGCATCTATTTTTTAAATAAAGATCGTTACATACATACAGCGCAGTGTTGACAGGGGCGGCAGGTATGCCCCACCGCCCCTGTCATTGCATCATCAGCTCATGATGTCAGAATTCTGGATCATCGAGATCAGCAGCATCAATCTCGTCCGCCGTTGCGACCGGTGCCGCTGCCTCCACAGCCTCACGAGCCGACAGACGCTTTCGCTCCGTGTCTCGCTCGGCATCAGCAACAGCCTCGTGCAGATCCTCGATCGAATCAACCTCGGGCTGAGCCAGAATCTCGGGCGCATTCTGAGCAACCGAGGTGTTGATGACATCAGCCACGACCTCGCGGAAGGTCGACGCCAGAGCATCCGTCGTCAGGGTTGCACGCTGGTTCTCAGCCTCGTCAACGACCTCAGGCTGAGCCTGGACAACAGGAGCAGACTGGATCTCGGTTTCAGCCTCAGGCGCAACCTCGGCCTCAGTTTCATCTGCACGCTGAGCGGCCTGAGCGTTGCGCATGAGCGCATCGAAGAGAGGCGAGTCCATGACGGGTAGCACGGTCGACTCACCGCTGAGAGCCTGAGCGATCGATGCACCCTCGGCCTCGTTGGTGCGACCATCGGTACCCTCGTCATCGAACTGAGACTCCATCCCAGCAAAGACATCATTCACGTGATCCGTGCGCTCCAGCGCATGATCGACAGCCTTCTCGCTCTCATGATCACGAGCACGGATCTGAGCGAGGTAGTCCGGGAAGTAGTCGGACAGATCCAGACCCGATGTCACAGCGTCAACAACCAGGCCATCCCGATCGACGACATCGAGGAATGCCAGAGGGGCTTCGTTCTCGTTACGAGGTGCGATAACAACACCTTCATAGTGAGCCGGGAGCATCCACACCTGGTTGAGCAGATCGCTGGGGGGCTCGAAGCCCTCGTTGAAGAAACCCTTTTCAACCAACGACACGAGCTGCTCGTCGGTGAACTCGTAGAATGCATCGACGGTTGTTGCACCGCCGTCCATCTGATCGAAATCCACCTCTGTCACGCCATAGGCGATCTCAGGCGATCCGTAGGGAACGAGTCCCACGAGACGACCTCGGACGTGGAGGACAGGCCGGTAGTTCGACCTGGCCCCGTGATTGGTGAAGTACAAGGTGTCGACGAGCACCTTGATGTCAGCTTCACCCTTGACCTCACGAGACTCAACACCTCGCATCGATAGTGCGTGTCGCGCCCAACGGTTGGAGCGCTTCATGCCGGTTACTGTACTCATGTTCCTTCTTTCTTTGTTGGTTGGTGGATACCCCAACGCGATCAGCGTTGGCGAGACTTCTTCTCTGCCTTCTTCGCCTTCTTCTCAGACTTGTCGGACTTATCAATAGCCTTGGCACTCGTGTCGAACTCAGCACGATCGACCCAACGACGCATCGCAGCAAACACCTTGTTCATACCGCGATGCCCAAGCGCGCACAGCCAGATCACACCAGCCGAGATCACAATCGTGATCAGCAGCATCGGAGCGACCCAGTACGCGATGAAAGCCTCGGTGCTCGGAGCATTCGCACTCGTCACGCCAAGACCATCTTGGACAAGACGACCCATGTTCGGGATGACCTTCAGGGCACCCCACAGCATGATCCATAGGCTCACAAGAGCCCACGAAACAAAGCCGATAACGCGCGCCACAACATAGACACCCATGCGAGCACTGCGCTTAATCGAGCCCTTCTCATCAAGGGTCATAGGCGTGCGAGCAGTGTTAATGAGAGAAGACAGATTCATAACAGATTCCTTTCAGGTTATTGATGAAAAAGTGGAAGAACGAGTGGGACCGCACCCATCATCGCTCAGTAGGTTCGATCGCGTCCAGGAGCACCGGCCCAACCGGTGATGTCCGAGATCGAACCATCGCTATCAAGCGTGTAACGCATCGTGGAGTACGACGTGCTCGTCGCCTTGCCATCGGTGCTCGTGGTCGTAATACCGACAACAGCGAAGTACGTGTACTTCGTGCCGTCAACGTCTGTCACAGAGGTCGTGAAGCTATCGAGGGACGAGTTTGCGCCCTCATAGGCGAAATACGTCTTACCGGACGAGTCCGTACGCCATGCGCCAGCATCCTCCCCCGGCATGAACACCGTGAGGAACTGAGAGGTCTCATCCAGATGCCAGCGATCGATGAGAGCCTGTCGCGCAGAGATGTACTCATTGCCGTTCGACCACGTAAGCGCCTGCTTCATGATCGCCTTCATGTTCTCGTCGTCGCTGTGCTTACGCGCCGGGGACATACCCGTTGCTTCAGACGAAACAACCTCTTGGTTGTTCGTCGTCGACGTTTCCAGCGACGCAAGCTGCGATTGCAGCTGCTGCACCTGAGCCTCGTTACGAGCATTCTCATCGGCCACATGATCGCTGTGCGTTGCTGCGACACCGATACCGCCCAGGAGGATCGCGCTTCCTGCGATCAGCGCACCAAACCGTGCGATAACAGGCGTCTTCTTGCTCTCTTGTGCCATCTCAACCAACTCCGTTCTCATGAGCCGTATCGTCACTAACAAGCAGTCGCGCACCAGCAGTCGTCACTCCGGTGTGAACACCGGAGAAAGTACCCGAGGCAGCATCATACGTAGCCGTCGTCCACGCCAACAGCGTGCCGTCAGAACTCTTGCACAGCCAAGCGATCGGCAGTGCCGACGTGTCTGTCACGCCGTACGTGACAACCGATTCCCATTCGTACTGATCAGCGGGCAATGCGCTCGTTTGGCCCGAGGCGTCTTTCGCCAGCGGTGCGTACCAACGAACGGCAGCACCGTCAGGCACAAACTCGGCAAGCCGAGCATGTAGATCAGCCACACGCTGCGCATCTGCATCCGAGGTGCTCGTCGACCATCCGCGATACTCGTTCTGGAGATCGGCCACCTGCTGGCTCTTCTCCTGAAGAGAATTCACAGCCGCCTTCGCGCCCTCGACATCGGGCACAACCTCAGATGCCTGCTGAGCCTGAGCGACCTGTGCAGTCAAGGTCTGGATCTCAGCGCTTCGATCGATCGGAGCACTCTGAGTACCCACAATCGCAACACCGATTCCCATTGCAGCCATGCCCAAGCCCGCTGCGATCTTCAGATCGATACGACGCTTCTTACCGTCACCGTCATCGTGAGCCTTCTTTTCGGCGCGCTGAGCCCTCTTACGTTCGAGCTCATCGGCCAATTCCTGGCCACTCTTCCAATGCGTTTTCGGCGTTGGTGTCTTCGCCCATTCACTGAGCTTGCTCATTCGATCTGCCATGGTCATCACTCCCTTTCTCTATCTCTTTTCCACTGACGTGATTTCACTCGTGTATCAACATAATCAATCATACCATAACACCCCGTACCAGATGCAATCATCCAGTACGGGGTGCCATGAGTGATGCTACATGATCACGGACCAGGGGTCAGACGAGAGTTCTTATCGCCCTGACCCTTTTGCATGGTGGACGGAACTGTCACCGATGCGAACTTCGAGGAAGACTCCTTCGTGGTGTTTCGATACGCGACATAGTCCGTATCGAGACCCGTCGAACCGGTGTAGAACTGGCCCACTGTCGGAGCACGATCGTTGAGCGAACCCGAGACGATCTCGCCCTGGGGCTCGTAGTTACCCTCGCCCCAGACTTCCTTCACAGAATCCTCACCCACATACATGACCGTGTGCGACACACCGCCGGTCGTACGCAGGAGGATGTCACCGGGCTGAAGCTTGCTCTTATCGCCGTTGTAGTCGATCTTGGTCCACTTCGAACCGCCCTGACCCTGAAGATACTCTAGCTGGTTGGACACGCCACCAGCCGGGTACGTATCGTCAGTACCAGACCAGCGAACAGCCGTGGCAACAGTACGGTCGCACGAGGCAAAGTAGTTATCCGACTCACCGAGCACCTCCTTGTGGAGGTACTTGTAGATGTCGGTGCCATCGTTACCCTTACCATCGTCGTTGTACGGCCATGCGTAAGAGATCGCAGCCTTGACCATCGTGGAGTTATCCACCTTGCCGCCGTGCGACTTGCACTTGCTAGCAGCAGCGGCAACGGAGCTACTGTTCGCACCGGTCACAGCGCTGCCCGACTGAGCCAGGATCGAATCAGCCAGAGACTTATTCTTCTCCCAGCCGCCCATCTTGGCAAACCAAGTACCAGCAGCGCTCTCGCGAGAGCCGAGCGTACCGTCGTTGATGCCCTCCCACTTGGTGAGGAAGTACGAGGTCGACGCAGAGACGCTACCGCCCTCGGAATTATCGATCAGAGCCTTCACCTGAGCGACACGAGCCGGATCATCCTTGGAGATCATGAAGCCAAGCTGGGTTTCCAGCGTCGACCATGGCTTACCAATCGACTGCGCATACTCGGTGAGCAATGCGTTACGACCATTGGTCCACTGTCCCAGGCCAATACCCATGAGATCGATCGCAGGGAACCTGGCAGAGTATGCCGGGTCCACCTGTGCAATCTTGAAGCCCTTGGCCTCAGCATCTTGCTTACGAGGCCCGATCGTGAACTTCTCGTCAAAGATCGTCTCCACACCGGTCGGATCAATGCCAGACTCATGAGACCAGTTGCCCAGAACACCGGCGATATTCTCATCCGACATACCCCACGCCGAGAGCACAGAGTAGACAGTCTTCGCGTTCTCTTCAGTCTTAGCCGAGACATCGCCAACAGCGCCATCTGCTGCCTTTGCTGCGTTTTCAACAGCAACGGTGCATGATTCCAGCAACCCATCGTTACGAGCCGCCATATCACCGTCACGCAGAGCGACCGCACCACCAGCGATAACAGCACCTGCGCCAACAGCCGTTGCCACAACCGTCGCAACAGTCGCGGTCGCCGCCGATACAGCTCCGCCTAGTGCGCTCGCAACAGCCGCACCGGCTCCCGTGAAGAAACCAACCACAGCCTTTGCTGCTGCAACAACAGCACCTGTGATCGCAGACCACAGTGACTGAGCCGCTGCCATGATCGACATCATCACCGTCTTGAGCCAGTTGAGGAACACCGTCAGTGCAGCAGCTTGCGCCGCAGCAGGAGCAGCAGCTCCGGCAGCAGCTCCGGTCGCAGCCTTACTCGCGCCACTCTTGTTCTGGCCTCCCTGGATACCATCACCCAGCAAACCGCCGCCACCGGGCTCAGCGCCACCAGAACCCATCACATCGGTGCCGTTCGCTCCTGTATCAGTTCCCGTGTCCACAGGCTCATTAGACTGAGCAGACGGTTCAATACCGGCATCCTGACTCTGAGGGAGCTTTTCAATCCCCTCTGGTTTCATACCTATCTCCTTTTCGTTCGTTTCGTTACGTCCCACACTCAGTACAACGTCAGCACATCGGCATTTGTATTCTGCACTGTGTTCGTTCGCACATTACGCAGCTCGATCTCCAGATTGAGCAGATCGTTGTAGGACGTGACCTGGTACGCCTTCTTGTGGTCGTAATAGGTCTGCCACGACGTGATGAGGTTGCTGCGTAGATCCAGCAACGGCTTGATGAACGTGTCGCGGTTCGTGTACGAACTCAGTGGCGTTCCGTTATTCAACGTGAACTCGACCTTCTGCCAATCGGGAGAGGGCGTAGACAGAGCAGCCTGAGACTTCATGAAGTCCACGTAGCTCATGCCCTTGGGAACAACCTGATCGAGATACCCCTCGTTCACGGTGCCGTGTCGCCAATCGAAGTCATAGCCACCAGGTACCACAGTCTTAGACGACAGGAACAACGTCGACTCACCGGTCTTGCTGCTCTTCGCATCCTGACCAGTCACCTGATCGCCTGCAATAACATCGGGAACCACCGGCTCATTGAGCTGAAGCATCGTGCCACGATCGTTCACAGAAGTCGTAGAGATCTGCGAGGTGTACTGGTCGATCTTCGCCAGATCGGCCTTCATCTGAAGCAACTGGCCATCCATCTCATCACGCAGCTTCTGCTCGGCGTCACGAGTCACAGCCTCGTGGTAGACATCGCCTGCGTTGAACTCAGTGCCAGCCGTTCCAAGGTTCATCGTGATGGAACCCGATGCCACAGGGTTGAACGCAATACGCATCTGATCGTACTGCTGGAACGACTTATCGCCTGCATTGGGATCAGTCTTCGACGAAGACGATTCACCGGACTGAGGCGTACTGGCAGCACCTTCACCCTCCTTATAGGAGATCTCTCGGTTGATACGAATCGTCATATCGAGGATCTGGAGATCAAAGCCGTTCGGGTTATCCAACACAACACCCATGTACTTGGCGTTGTTGCCGAACGTCACGTAACGAGCCGTGATCGACTTACCCTTCAACGAGTGCTGATGGAGCTCGCGATCGGTGCCCGTCAGGAACACCTGGTAGTCATCCGCGTTCGCGGGAAGACGTGCCTCGTCACGAGCATTGAGAAGCACCATTGTGCGAGTCTTAGACGGATCCGTGTACACACCCATCACGCGACCGGTTGCCTGCGTGCGAGAGGTCGTAAAACTCTGCGTGTACATCGCCGTCGCGCTGAGCTGTTCCTGGGCGTTCGTATACGACGACACACCTGCGCCAGTCAGCAGTGCTGCTCCAGTTAGGCTGAAAACAGCCACAGCAACACCAAATCGCTCCATCGCATGGTGCGAATCAAACTTGAAGCGAGTCTGGAATGCCTTGAACTTCGCAGCGAAACCAGACGGAGCATCGTCAACTTCTACCGCGTCCACAGCAGCATCATCATTCTGAGACGCGTGCTCGTTCTTACCGTTCTTGTTTTTACCCCATGCCATACTGTGATCCTTTCAATTCGTGTTCTGCGTTTTCTTTTTAATCCGGGAGTGAACGTGTGGATAGCAACAGCCGGAGCCGGATAGACCGGCCCCGGCTGTCACAGTGACCTTTTGACCATCTTGACCATCGGTCGTGTTATCAGAACATGGTCAGAAGATACGGCAGAATCGTGCCGCCTCCAAGGTCTTCGATCGTGGTCTTACCGCCCTCAGCGATGCCGAAGACGAGGGCACCACCACCGGCCATCGCTGCACCACCGATAATGATGAGCAGCGCGACAGTGACCCACGAAGTCTGCGCGGCGGACTGACCGCCGAACAACTTGCTGAAGAACTTGTAGGCACCCCACACAACGGCGGCCGTGCCAAGCAGAACGATGACCAGACCACCAATGAACTTGATGTAGGTCGTCGCGTTGACGAGGAAGCTCTTCAGATCCCAATCCGCGACAAGCGGGTGATCCGCGATTGCGAACAGTGCACGATTCGCCTGGGCGTTGAGAACATCGATCGCCTGAGTAGCAAGAATATCGAGAGACATGTGATCTCTCCTTTCATAGAAGTAGTTGTACATGTGCATCTGGCCAGAGCACGGCTGTGATTGTCAGATGCCTACACTCATGACCTAGATACATACTACACAACCCACATGCATCAAGCAAGTGAAACGCCCTCGATCACGCTGGAGATCCAGCATAATCGAGGGCGTCATGAGTGTCACATAGGCACTCTTACGAAGGCATCGGCGGCATCGATGATCCACCCGACGGCTTCGGGCCTTTCAGACCCTTGCCTGCCTTGCTGACCTTGCTCGCCTTGCCAGACGCACCCTGACGAGGTGCACTCAGCGAACGCGAGCTACCACCGCGAGACGGTGCCGGTCGCGACGGAGCAGGGGATGCAGTCTGTGCCGGAGCCTGCTGCGACTGCTGAAGCTTCGGCTGACGAGGCTGCTGAGCCTGAGCAGGAGCCTGTCGCTGGGCACCCACAGCACCACGCTGCGGCTGAGACTGAGTCTGCTGTGGTTGGCTCTGACGCGCTGGCTGCACAGGACGCGGTGCCTCAGCCGACTGACGGTGAGCCTTCGCCTCCTGACCCTTGGTCTGAGCGCTCTGGACATCGCCCAGGGCCTTCTGGCCATCCTGAGCAGCACCTGCGACATCACCGGAGTAAGCCTTGGCAGCTGCCTTACCGCCGTGCCACACAGCCTTCACACCAGACGTTGCCTGATCAACACGAGCCTTATCGGCCTTGTTGTGAGCATCCATCGTCGACTGAATCGACCCTGCCGTCTCACTCATAGCGTCATCGGCGTTGTTGGCGACCTTGCTTGATGCAGCTGCATCAGCCTGCGGACCAGCCTCGATCTGAGCCGGTTCAGACAAACCACCACGAGCATCGACTTCACTTGCGAGCTGACGATCCGACTCGGATGTCATCAGTGCGCTGGAGTTGTCATTGCTTGTGCTGTTGTCGACGTTCACACCGCCCGATCCGTCGCTGAGCAGCAAACCGCCGCCACCGCCACCAGGAGCGTTGGGATCACCACCGGATGCACCAGGGCCGATCTCATCGGGGCCAGGGCCATCGGTACCGTTGATCGAGAGCATCGATCCACCGCCCATGCCGGAGACACCACCGTTTCCATCCTGGATACCACCGGAACCAGCCATGAGGCCGCTCGATGCACCGCCGCGACCCGAGCCAGAGCCCAGACCACCTCGGCCACTCATCAGACGGTTAGCAGCAGCAGAGCCAACACCTGCACCAACGCCACCAGCCAGAGCAGGCATGAGCTTACCGCCGCCAGCAGGGGGAGCAACATTCGTGTCCAAGAACTTATCGATGATCTTCGTAACAGCCTCGTTAAGACCCTTCACGAACGCACCACGGAAGTGCAGCATCTTCCACGTTAGGATCAGAAGCAGAACAGTGGACACAATCGACGTGAAGAGCGTGACGTTACCGCTGTTCTTCAGGTAGGTACCGAAACCACCCATGCTGTTGAACATGTGCTCCAAGCCGCCCTCGAAGATACCGGGAATCGAGATAATGATCTCCTGCACGAGGCGGTAGATAAACATCGTCGCGATGATCTCAGTAATCATCGTAAAGGTGTAAATCAGCACCTTGGCAATACCGGCCAACGAGCCCAGCGTAGCGAACGGAACCGCCGTGATGATGTGCAGCGAGTTCTTGATCGCACCAGTGAACATGCCGAATGCATATCCCAGGCCGAGAACGATAAAGCACAGGAGCGTCACAGCGCTGTTCGTCCAGTACAACCAGCTCACACCAGCAGAACCAACCAGATTCACAGAGTTGTGGTACTCACGGGTCGCAGACGACACAGAATGAGCCGACGAATAGACCGTTGCAGAGTTCTTGCTGAAAGCCGTATTCAGGTAGTTATACATCGACAACGCAGACAGGTTCGCATTGTTGAAGTTATCACCAAGCATCACCCAGTCACCGGCAAGCTGAGCATTGTTCGTCGTAAACGTCACAACCCCGCTTCCCTCGGGACGGTTAGCTTGGAGACCAGTACCCTCTTGAACCTTCAGAACAGGGTTATCCGAAGCTTTGATAGTCGAGCACGACTTACCATCGGTCTTCGTCGAACCATCCGCCTGGACGTTGAACCACGTCGTCGCACAGTTCTTCACCGTCTCTTGGCCACCAGATGCCTGCTGGCTGATGCGACCCTTGATCGCCGTATCGAAGTCAGATGCCTGATACGACTGAGCGTTCGTGTATCGCAGCAGCATATTCATCGTCGCCATGAACGTCAGATCCTTCAGACCACCGTTCGATGTCACATCCGCCTTGGCAGACTCGGCGGAAATAGAACCAAGGTCCGATGGCTTGATACCAGACACATCCGTGAAAGCGCCTGGGTTAGCAATCCTGTTAATTGCAACAGTCGTCTGACGCAACTTATTCACAGATGCACCGGTCGGAGCTTGCTTGGAATCGTCCCATTCAAGCGTGGCGTCACTCGGAACCGCCAGACGATTCACCTTGGCCCAGTTCTCGAAATCCACGAAAGTCGACAGAACAACACGAGTCGCACCCATACCGGCACCCGCCGTCGCGTCCTTCATAACACCCAACGATGCCGTGTACATCGAACCAATGAGGGGTACACCTACACCGAGGAACAGCATACGGATGACCAACTTCTTCAAGCCACTCAGCGCATTGCCTTTCTTCCACATGAGAGACGAGATGATGAACGTGAACAAAAACAGCGGGATCAGCACAGTCCACGACAGGTTTACAAGCGCCTGATACCAACCGCTGAACCACGTATCAAGGCTTTGCATCCACGTTGGGACACCCTGGCCACCAGTCATACCGTTGGCCATAGCAGCGCTCGATGCCGAAATTGCAGAGAAGAAGAACTTGAACGGGTTGAGCGTCTCCAGCAGCCAGATCACAGCCGAGAAAATCGTATCGATACCACCAGCGAGCAGATACAGCAGGGCCATGATGCTACCAAACACCATGTTCTGGAAGTGAAGCCCCAGACCCGTCGACGTGGAATCAAGACCCAACGCGTTCAACAGCGAGCCATACTGAGCATAGTCAAGAATGCCTCGGTAGACGGAGTTCGCACTACTCGAACCATTATCGCTGACTTTCAGCGAGTCATAGCCCACCGTGTTTGACGCACCCGTGGTTGCCGAAGCGAGCCAGCCGGAGAAGCTCGAAATGTCGTTATCTCCGTAACCCAACAGATCGCCGCCCTCACTGGCATTCCCAGCAATCGTCGTCCAACCCTCATCAGCCGACAGACCCTCACCCTCACCGGGCTTGGCCGCATCGGAGAAATAGGCAGTGACGTTCGACGAGAGCGTGTAAAAGTCATACTTCTCTGCCTTATCGTTAGGACCGGCGTACGCGCTTCCGCCGATCATGGTGAGACCAAAGACGGCAATAAGCACAGCTGCTACAAAAGACATCGCACGGGTGAAGCCCCGAACTGCTCGAACACGGCTTGTGAGCATCAAACTCTCTCCTTTCTTTTCATGGTTCTTGTTCACTTGTTCTTCCTTTCAGCGTTTTTGCGGGCTTTCTGCCTCGACATCACAGATCCCCTGTGTCGACCGGGAGCAACACTCCCATCGTAGGTAATATCGCGCACCTGAGCATTGATACCGAGCGCAAGGTCACGCTTGAACACAACGTTCACCGTCCCTCGTCGCAGGAATGTGAGCCCCTCACCTCGTCGGGTGATGACCTTCGTCATGTCGACAGGAATCTGCTTGGCCAGCTTCTTCTCGTACACAGGTACGAGAGCGTCGCTCATCGCACCGAGCGCCGTCCAATCAGCCTCATCGAAGTGATTGAACTCCGAGTCATCCAACATCGCCTTGACGCCGTTGTAGCACAGGGCGACACGGCCATTGCGTCGGAAGAGGCGCTGGAACTGCTCAGTCATGTACGGCTTCACGCCCTTATCGATCAGCTCAGCACCGTGGATGATGAGAGTGTCACCTTCGCCCAAGGCCGAAGCAGCGAACGCCAGCACATTGACGAGCTGTGCCATTGCAACACCCTTCCCACGATCCACCAGAGCTGAGAAGTCATAGATGACGCGACGAGCCTTCTGGGTTCCGTCAATGACATCGTTCGTAATGACGTTGAACAAGTCACCGTTTGCACTCAGCATGGACTTAAAGACAGAAGACAGCACAGAGTATGCGTGCACCATCTCATCATCACGGTTAGCCCTGCCGGTCAGTGCCTTATAGCGCTGATCGAGATACGTGACAAACAGCTTCAGCTGCGGTACCTGATCATGGGGCACACCCACAAGACGCAAACGATCCTGATTGTCCTTCGCGTTACGCGCCCACATGTTCTGATCCACATAGAACTGTTCCAGAGTGTCCTTCAGCTGACCTTGGATGATCGTCCGATCGTCATCAGTGGGCTGATACACCTGCTCGGTCAGAAGCACCATCTTTTCCAGGTGAGTCGAGAACAGCGAGAGCTGATCCTTACGATCACCGAAGACCTCAAAGGGGTTGACATCGCCTTGCGACATGTCGATACGCGCAGTGATCGTGTCCATACGAGGACCGAGAACACCCGTCAGATCAGCGCCATCGAGAATGATGTGCACAACACGCTTGTTGTTGATCAGTGCCGCCTGTGAAATCTTCGATCCCCACATATCGGCAACCTGAGCCTTGTTCATGATCTCAGCGCGAGACTTCTCGTCGTCGGCAACAACCACATGGTGACTGTACTGATCCACATCCATCAGGACGCCCGAGTTGTTCACGTCACCGACCATGTAGCCGACGAACTCACCACCACGGTCATTGAGACCGTTGGTGACAAGGTTGAACGCACCCGCCAGCTCAGTCGAGGTGAAGTGGAAGCCCTTGCCTTTCTTCGACGCATTGGGGGCGAACAGCGTCGCCAACTCCTGGCGCTGAAGACCAGGATGCGCAGCGATCGACAGGTTGCCCACGCTATCGATGTACCGACGGCGCAGATCATCGATCACATCATCGAGAATCTCCAGCGAGGGAGCCTTCAAGAGAATGCGGTAGTGCACAGACAGGTAGGCAGCGCCGTCCTGGATTTCAGCGATCGCCTGCTCCACCTCAGCAGACACCTTCGATGCCTTACGACGGGAAGATTTCGTCCCGTTCTCGCTCTGCTCCTGCTCTTCGAGACGATCGAGGCGCTCAGACGCCTTGATCTTGTCCTTGAGCCAGGACTCAGTCACACGCGAGACCTGCTGAAGCAGAACCGCCGTCACATTCTGAGGCAGATAAGGAATGAGGTTCACACCCCAGAACGGAGGGAGCTCATCACGGGCGCTCTCGTCGTGGAAGTAGCCCAGGATACATCCGACGTTACCGTCGATCTCGAAGTAGTCGCTGTGGAACACATAGCCCTGGCGAGGCTTCACAGCCAGAAGATGTGCATACTCCTTAAACGTTGCGCCACTGGTCTTTGAGAACAGCGCCTTGCGCTCCTTACGAGACATGCCCTTGAGGCTTCGCTGCTGCGACGCAGCACGATCGCGCGCCTCATCAGCAGCCATCGAGGCACTTGCTTCGCGAACGCGAGAAGTCGCCATGCCCCACGGCGATGACTCATCCGATGCGATCACATTCGTGACACTATCCTTTTTCGCCATAGATGCCACTCCTTTCACTTCAATAATTACTGTCGTGGTCAATTGAAGACCGATTATGGTCGTTCCTCAGGCTATTCTACACGAAAACCAGGCAAAAGCCCATCGCATAACACCTATTTGCTGGCATTAGATACACAACAACCCCGGACGCGAACGTCCGGGGTTGTCACAGCCCTTGCAACTCTAGCGGTGCACCGTCTCTCACTTAGTGACAACGGGTCCGTAATGAGTCCGCAGGAGCTCGATCGTCTCATCATACGTGAGCATCGCGACCTGCTTGAACATCAGCGACGAATCCGCCGCTTCAGCATCGAGCAGGTTGTGCGCCTTACGCAGATCCTCTTCGTTGCTGGCAATGATGATCAGATACTGGTGGATGCTGAAGAAACTAGAGCCCACGTAGCTCTTCAAAGACTCGTACTGTTCGTCCATGAGCGCAACCAGTTCAGGATCACGAGCCTCAGGATCCAATGCACGATTACGCCTCTCCAACGTTGCGATCTGTGTATGAACGCGCTGAGGTTCCTTCGTGGTGATGAACTCTAGCTCGACGCCCGGCTCCAACTTGCGATAGAAACGATCGTTACGGTTCAGGATTGCATTTCGATCCTGATCAAACAGCAGACGCGACGCAGATCCCACGACAGCGTACGCCTGGCCCACCATGCCATCCGCATAGGTGATGAAAGCAGTCTTCTCGTCGACATCCTTGATGCCGACGATCGAGTGAAACTGACCGGGGCTCGAATCAGATCGCGTCAGCACCTTGCGTGCTGTCTTCGGTAGATAGTCGAACAAAGCCATGATCATCTCACCGCGCATCTCCTTGGTCTTCGAATACGCAGCGAAATACGCCGTTGCCGCGATCCACCAGATCGCGATAAACAACTGATAGCCGAAACTTGCGCCCTTCAGTGGTGTGCCCATCAGCAGCCACATGAGGATGACAATGCTACCGATCCAGGCAAAGATCACCTTCATCGGAAGCGGCTTCAGCTTCACCGAGTTATTCGACAGACTCAGCTCATGATCGAGGATCGTCCGATCCAGCGAGACGGGAATGGAATACCGTTCTTTGACAGCCATTCACAACCCTCCTTTCTTCTCTCACGTATGCAGCATCACTTGTCAAACGAGAACGCAATACCGCGCGTCCCATCCGGCTTATCTTCCAGAGACAGGTAGGCATCAAAGGTCTTACCCGTCTTCTTGGACTTCATGCCCTTGATCAGCACCTTCTCGCCAGCCTCGATCTTCTCACGCTGTTCATCAGTGAGCTTCACGCCAAGCATCGACTTGGGAGCAACGCCCTTCTTGGCAGCAGCCGTGGGCTTGGAGAAGTCAGCCTTGAAGCCGACGAACTTCCGACCCTTGAACTCACTCTCTTCGAGAGCGCCAACGACACTGAAATCGTTACCCGTCTTCGCAGACGTAGCGGTAATCTCGATGTCCTTACCAGCCAGGAGATCCATGCACTCCTGATCGGTGAAACGATGGCCGCTCCACGTGCGGTTGAACTTCACGTGCTTGTTGGCAGGTGCCCACGTACCCTCGAAGTATTCCTTCTCGACAAATTCGCTCATTCCAAGTTCCTTTCGCATTGTTTGTGCATTCGCCGTCATCACGGCGATGTCATCTGTGATCAATCCGGCCACCTCGGCCAGGACATCATCTGCGTTCTTCTGACCCTTGGCCACAGCCTTCATGTCAGAGAACACTCGTTCCGTGATCGTAAGATCACCAATGTGAGTACCCGGCAACAGACGGTAACTCATGTCACCGTGCTCCGTCAGGTTGATCTTGCCCCTCGTTTCGGTCATGAGGGGGTACCGAGCCTTCGAGCTCGACACCTCAGCGAACGTCGATGTGCGGGTTGCACCCGTACCAACGTCACGTCGCTCCAACTGCTTCATCAGCCACTTCACAGTGGGAGCCGCAGGACGCGGTGGAACACCCTCGTGAACGAACGGCTGTGCCTGAGTACCCAGACCCGTCACGTTGTTCTCATCATCGTCATCGTCTGCCATCGATGCACCGCCGAGAACAGCCTTCCAACCGGGTTTTTTCGGCACCGAACACGAGCCCGTGTAGGAGGGGAAGTCAGTGACGTGGCCCTTCTGCGCCTCGTACTCGTAGTCCTCTGCGAGAACAGCCAGAGCCGACCTGGCAAGCAGCTCGTAGATCATGGCACCGGTCTTACCGTACTTTGCCTCCACGTCTGCGAGCGACGCAGGAACGTTGGGACCAGGGCGGTTTGCACCGTGTGCACCCGAGTCCTTGACGTGCGTCGAACGAGCCGCAGTGTGCGTCAGCAGAGCTGGATCGATACCAACAGCGCGTGCAATTGCAGGAGCGTTGCTGACAAGCTCCGCAAACTGCTCCTTGGTGACGTGCTTGTCTTCGGTACGGGGATAGCTGACGACTTGGGCTTCGTACATTTTTTGATAGATTTTCAGCACGTCCGCCGCCTTCACACCCTTGGCACTCAGAAGTGCCGACAAACCAGCCAAATCCAGCATCCGAGGAGGGCCAGATCGCTTCATGGTCTTAGAATCCACCGTCACGCTCGATGCATGAAGAACACTCAGATCCACATCGCTCTCACGAGCACATCGCTGAGCATCCGGGTCTGAGTACATCACGCCGTTCTCATCGCGGAATCTGGGCTCGTAGAACGGCACCTTCTTCCACGACTTATGGGCCTTCAACTGATCCCCCACAAGCACCGTCATGGCCGACTTCAGTCGACCCTGACGCAGCACGGTACGCTGCCCAGCAAGCTGGGATGCGACTCGCGTCCACTGCATGGACAGGAAGTCCCAACGGGATCGCAACCATGCCATGCGGTACTCATCATGATCGTCCATCGAAGTCAAGCGCTTACGCGACGTAAACGCCTTCTTGATCGAGGCTGGAGCCTCATCGGTGAAATACATGCGTGAGATGGGCTTTGTGTTCAGTCCGAGGGCAGCGATGATTTCCCAGGCTAGTAGCCCTCCTTCGCCCGATGGATCAACGTCGGTAGCAATGCAAATTTCATCGCACGAGCGGAACGCCGTGCGGATGTCGGACAGCAGCTTCGACACGCCGTCCTTTTTCTCTCGCTCGAAAGCAAGATCGTTCACATCCCACGGCAAGTCATTCAGTGCCCACGATGCATACTGCGTACGCTTCGACGGATCCACCTGATCCACCGGCTGCTTCAGCTCGAAGAGGTGGCCGCGAGCAAACGCGATCACATAGTTCTCTCCGTTACAGGTTCCGATCTGACCACCCAGCGCCTTCGCAAAGTTGCGTGCGGCACTGGGCTTCTCAGTGAGAATTCCAACCGTCATACATGTCCTCCAAATCTCAATCAAAAAATTATCGAAAACGTTCGTATACGAGTATATCAGAGTCGCTCAAAGACCACCATCGTTTCACCACGATGCTTCTGACGCGACTTCGCACGCTGGAAATGATTACGCGATGCCGACGCATCGATCTCATCTGCCAGATGCCATTGTTCACCTAGTGCGCTCCGAGCCACTGCCGACATACGCTTGCGCCACTTCTCACTGATCTGGAAGGCGAAAACGCGCGTCGACGGAGCAACGCTCATGGAAACAACCTGCTTCCACCATTCCAAGAACGCCTCGTCATCCAGATTCTCAGCACCTTGAGACGTGTAGATCTCCGTATCTCCATACGGAGGGCACGTTAGAACCATCTCATGCGTTCCACCACGCATATCACGAGTAGCACTATCACCAAGCGACACACTGACATCCGTCAGACCTAGACGGTTGATGAGACCCTGATGAACCGCCACCACGACTTCAGAGATGTCTGTGCCGGTGTACGTCACACCACGCTGAGCGCACGTCAAAAGACGTTCACCCCATCCAGCGCATGGATCATACATATGCGTCGGCTCATACTTGTCAAGAACAGCCAGCATAGCTGTGTTGACGAACGTCGAATACGCACGGATCTCACCACTGATCGCCAACCCTCGCACAACTTCCAGAGCCGACTCAGGGAGCCTACCCAGATACTGCAACCGGTTAGCAAGCAGACGTGCACGCAGACGACCCCACTTGCGATGGTGCACCTCGTCGGCCTCCCACATTTGCAACTCACGGGCATAGAACGTCTCCCACGTGCCACTACGTGCGAGCCAGGAGATCTGCCTCGAACCAGCGGTCATGACATCAATATCGGCCCACTGCTGGACCTGCTTGCCCAAATCTTCCCTGAGATCAGTCAGAGATTCAGGTAGATCGAGCCAGGAGTACTCACGTTCCCAATCGTGACCATCAGGGGCTCCAAGAGCAAACCACAGATAAGCATCAGCCAAAGCCTCAGAACCATCCCACAGCGTCACATAATTCAGATGCGCTTCACGAGCAGCTGCACGCTTACGCACGTCTCGCTCAGTCCACGTCCCGAGCGCGTTAAGGTAATACTGCGACTTCTCACCCTTCTTGCGCCAGGTCTGAACTGTCTTCTGATCCATCTCGCGATCAACCTCATACCAGTGCCCACCATGCGACCACGAGCCATTGAGTTCGATGAAGAGATCGCGTTCGGGGATATAGAAGTCGACAGCAAAAGGATAACGCTTCTCATCACGATGCTGACGCACCACGGTCATACCGTGTTTATCTGCATACTCAACAAGCAGCTCATAAAGCGCATCCTCCGAAAAAGAGGTAGCCAACGTAGCATTGCGTTTCTTCGTTGCCAATGACTGCCGTTGCACACGTGTGCTTGACATGCGTTTTGAGATCTCTCGACGAGCCTCATCGCCCATAGTCCACGAGGGGAAACCATACCTTTCAATATTCGTCTGACGGGCTTTCTCAGCCCACTGCTTCCCATATTGCTCAGCACGTTGCCTTTGTGCCTCACGAGCACTAGGAATTTGACTAACATGATCCACGCCATAACGTGATCGTACAGTCTTTGCGGTGCGAGCACTACGCCGCGCAATCTCATCTGGAGTCAAAACTCGCGTATACCTCTCACGAGAACGACGAGTCGCTCTCCCCTTCTTCCGAGCCTCATCAGCAAACACAGACCCCTCAGCCATCGTATAACGAGCACCGTAGCGCTCTTCTCGTGTCTGAGCTGCTTTCTCCTGGTATTCATCAAGCTTGAATGGGTTATCCGTGCCGTACTGCGCAATCATGCCTGACTGCATACTGCCACGACGAGACCGACGATCAGCGTCACGGAACTCTTCACCCATATCCAGAGCTGCATACAGCTCAGAGAGCTTGATGAGATTCACCGCGTCGTGCAGCCCGAGATGCTCCAACACCCCGGCCTTATCCAGGTCGCACGCAGCGTAGCGCTCCAACACATCACGCACAGCCTCAGGAGACACACGCTGGCGCACGTGCTCGATCTTGTACGCTGTCCGATCAACACCCTTCAAATCAGCCTTCATCGAAGAGTTGTGATAGCCAGGATCAATGCCGGTGGCATCAATGACACGCTCACGCGACCAACCCCGGCACACCAGGTCAGTCGCGCTACCCTCAGAAAATAGTTTTGCTTCATTCATGAGGCGATTCTATCATTGGTACAAGGGTAGTGCAACCCTATTTTCCCTCCCATGGCTCATTGATTATTCTGGTAAACCAACATATCATAGAGTTATGGCACACAATCTTGCTCCACATCAGCCACAACCACCAAAAGGAGTTTTCGTGATCACCAATCTTAAAAACATCAAACCGTTCATCGAAAAGAGCATGCTGTTCATTCTCACGGCAATTCTCATCGTAACCACCGGAGCTTTCGGATACCACATCTGGCACGTCCATAAGAAGCACAGTATCGAACAGACATACCGTACAGCCGTCCCGGCCCCCACCAACTACTACGTGATCGATGGTCCAGCGCAAGATGTCCACAATGTTGCCGACGACATGGGGAACATCGGATATTGCCCTCTCGATGATCAATCGCGACCTACGTGCGCCGTAGGGCTGTTGTCGACACATACTCGTACCGAAGCCAAAGAACGCGATCGTCAGTCCATCGAAATCGATCCAGCCGGATGGCCCAACGGAAACAAACAAGTCACCATCGACTTCAACAACGGCGAGTTCTGGAACCGCTCGTATCTTCTCCCTGATTCACTTGGTGGTAAACCTGTGAAGGAAAACCTCATCACCGGAACCCTCACACAAAGCATCGGTGCGACCACAGCTCATGACGGCGGTATGGCATACGTAGAAACACTTGCGCAGCAATATCTCGATGATCCGTCTCACGACAAATGCCCGCTCTACTACGCGGCAAAACCTAAATATAATGGAGACAATCCAATCCCATCAACCGTCACCATTGACATTGAATCATGCGATCGCTCATTGTCCCAGCATGTCATCGTCTTCAACACAGCCAACGGATACACGATCGACTACTCCAATGGATCCTTTAGCCCGATCGAGCGCTAATTCTCACCGGAAGACAACACCCCGCAGCAAAAGCTACGGGGTGTTGTCTATGCTACTCCACGATCCGCAGATTGCCGCGCTGCACAGACTCGTCTTTGCTCAACTCTCGTGCCTTCTCCCGGAGCTTCGCACGCGCATCAACCACTGTCTTGTGGGTCAGATCGATCGAGGTCGCAGTCGCGTTGTTGAAAAGACGCGGCTCCGTCTTGTCGACGAGTAGCCACGTGAGCATGAGCTCCAGCTCATAGAGCTGTTTCTCAGCGCTGAGCGCACGCTTCGTCATCGCATCGAGATCCTTCTGGGCACGCTGCTGGTTATCCAGCACCCGCTCCACCTTCATCTCGATCGCCGCCACACGGCCCTGGCCTGTGCGCAACACCTCGGCAGCTCGCCTCGTGTTCTCGTCGACACCGGGGATCTCGATGTCAAGAGCGCTCATCGCCAACGCTGTGATCAACGAACCCGATGACAGCGTTTTGCTCTGCGTCTTTGGTGTTGGGGCAGCACCAAGCTCTGGTGCACCCAGGCGCGTCAGCTCGTCTCTGATCGCTTGCACGATGATGGCAGGCAAATCTCGGGGCCTTGTTGAATCACCATCGAACGTGAAACGAACATCACCCTCGATCGTCGTAGGGATCTCACTACCGTCACGATGACGCAACGCCATTGGCTCAGGCGTATACACACGCTCAGCTTGCTCCTGAACATCGCTCTTCTGCGTGACATGCTGCGCTTCTTCTGGGAATGCAACCTTCTCATCGAGACTCGCAGTAGCATCAACGTTACTTACAGCGCCAGTATCCACACCCGCATCGACAGCACCTTCAGATTCTGTGATCAGGTCATCGAGCTCATTACGTTGCGGCTCAGGCGGCGCAGAGCCGACACCAGAGGCCCCTGCTGGCGAAGCATTACCGGCGTTGTTACTGCCGTTTGCGCCGCCACCAGACTGACGACGCGCGTTCAGCGCTGCCCCCGTAGCTGTATTACCAACACGCGCAGAGCGCGCCGACACAACGGCTGACTGCTGATTCATACGCTCACGCAGCTGCTTCTGAGCCGCGTACAACGGATCAAACACCTCAGGCGATGGCTCATCGTACTCGAAATCACTCATCGTTCACTCCCGCTCTCTTGTCACTCTTCGCCGTCTTCATCATCCAACAAGTAGCTATCGCCACGAGTCAAACCGATGATTGTCGACGCCATCGACATGACAGTCTTTTCGAGGTTGGCAACATTGCTGGCCAACGAGATCTGCGCATCCACAAGCTGAGCCAGACGCGCCTGCTCTAGCGTCGGTAGATCGTAGTCTCCGTTCTTACGGGCAACGTGACCATCGATGCACTCAATGATGAACTCATTGGCACTGAGGCCCTCTTTCTCGGCCCAGTAATCTACCTTGTCACGCACACTTGCTGGCATACGCACATTGAGCCGAACCATCGGCTCTCCTGCTTCGCCAGCCTTTCTGTTGGTCACTGCCACGACAACCTCCTGTCTCGCTTGTTGTGTCTGTGTTGTGGCTCTTTGTTTTTCCTGATAACTAAGTATAACACAGAGCCTTGGCACACTCCCGTGTGCCAAGCATCATCATGATTCATCGGTACTCTTGGTATCCCTCAGTACCGCCCTACCAGATAGAAGAAAGAAGAAGTGAACCATGACTGCATCTGTATCCATCGTGGATGTCGCCGCATACATTCTCGCTCGTGAGAGCACAATGGTGACACTGAAGCTCCATAAGCTTGCGTTTTACGCACAGGCTGCACATCTTGTTCGCCACGCATCCCCTCTGTTTCCAGAGGATTTCCATGCATGGGTGGTCGGCCCTGTGAGCCCAGAGCTCTACCGCCTTCATCGGGGCAAGCTCTTGATTCAACCAGGAGAACTGCCCTCCGGTAACCCCTCGGCTCTCACGCACCCAACCCTGTGCAGAGAGCGAGCTCTCATCGATGATGTCTGTGCTGCTATGGGTAGCATGACCCACGCTGCATTGAGCAAAAGAATGTATCGCGAGCTTCCATGGGCAGATGCTTACGCACGACACACATCATCATCGCTCTCTCATCTGGTACACCTCCCCATCGTCACCACTGATGAAATCATCACCCAAGACGCAATGCGCGACTACTACAGCGAGCACCCCATCGTTCGTTGATGCATTAACCATCTCAGCACACTACCGTGTGCCGGGAATCGTACTGATTCCCCCCCACCTCTCTCTCTTTTTGCTTGGAGTAACCACATGTCTGAGACAACACGTTTGCCCCGCTTGCTCATCACCGGTTCCCGCACACACCAGTGGACACCGTATGACTCACACGCACTGCTCATCGCTGTGCAGGAGATCGTCGAGAAGACCCAGAAGCGCCCCACTCTCGTACACGGTGGCGCAACAGGCGCAGACACCGAAGCCGCTCTCCACGGGCAACGCCTGTTCAACCTCCAGGCTGAAGTGCATCGAGCTGACTGGAAGAAGTACGGCAGAGCCGCTGGCCCCATCCGCAATAAGCGGATGGTTGAGCTAGGAGCCGATCTCTGCCTCGCGTTCCCTGATCACCCAAAGGGCCACGGATCCCGAGGCACATGGAACTGCATCGACCTCGCGCAACAGGCCGGAATCCCCGTCCTTGTTGTGTGGGGTCAGCGTTTGTGGGTATATAACCCCAATCATCCCACCCATGGAACGTATCGCGTCCTTGATCCATACACCCACTAATACAACTACCAGAAAGACCCATATCATCATGGCCAAGAAGCAGAAGAACGCTCGCTCCGACCGTTCTTACAACGTACACGATCATCGTGCAGACGAGCTTGCCTTCGATCTCATGAGCGAAGCCCGAGACATCACCTTCGATGTCATGGAGCGCAACAACAGTGTCATCACTCTCCACGCTCACGTCAACAGCGCTGACATGGATCCGATCATCGTCATCGTGACCGCCACTGATTACATCATCAACGACACTCACTTCGACACAGTTACACAGACGCTCGATACTCTTGCATCTGTGCACACCAACTAAGGAAAGACCTCATACCATGGCTATTGACATCCGTAACATCACAGGTGACAGCGCACAGAAGGCTTTCATCGATCGAGTCATCTCCCGCAGTGACCAGATCTATCCAAACACTGACCACAACGTCATTCGATCGGTGACGGGTCAGCTGCTGGATCTCACGTTTGGAGATCTCGACATGCTCGCAGACATGCTGCGTGTCGACGTACCGTGGCTGCTCAGCGGCCATGGTCGGTGCCCATCTATCTCCCTCTAAGCAGAAAAGAGACACCATATACCTATGAATCCCATGATTGAAACCATCGAGAACGAAGATGGATCGATTACTACACGAGAACTTGCCACAGCAGACCTTTACCTCTTCGGCACAATCCGAATTCCAGAAAAGGTTGCTCACATCATCGCATTCATCGGTGCAGTCTTCATTGCCTTCCTCGTGGTTAATAGCTGCGTCGAACTGCATAAGAAGTTCACACAGCCAGACCCATTCGTCTCAGGCCCTGGTGCGCTCTCGTCATCCGAGAAGTACATCTCGTTCGACGGTCCTGCACAGCGCACGTATCAGCCAAGCGAAGGCACCATCACCTACTGCGATCCTGATGATCATGGTCGTCCCACATGCGCCTACGGTCTCCTAACTCCAGAAAACCGCGAGAAAGGTAGAAATTACCAACGTCACAACGTTGATTTCAACCCCAGCGGCTGGCCCGAGACCAACACCTACATTGAACACTTCGGACCACTCTGGGTCAAGACTCCTCTGCTTGGCACGCAACTAGGTAGTGACTTCGTTCCCAATAACACCGTTACGGGAACCGAACACCTGAATAACTCCCGGCCTAAGGGTAATGCTTATTCCACGAATGGACTCCAATACCCTGAGCAACTTGCCACACAGTATCTTGATGATCCGTACAATGCGCAGTGCCCATTGTACTACGCTGTGACGGCTAATTACGAGGCAGATGAACTTATCCCACGAAGCCTGACGATTGACATTGAAGCATGTGACTATTCGCTTTCCAAGCGAATGACAATCTACAACGTCGAAACCACTTACGACATCAATTACCACACGGGCGAGACTCGTGGGTGACGAAAGGACATAAAGAAATGAAAAATCGTATCATTGACTATTTCATCCTCTTTGTGGGAGGTGCCATCGTATTCGCAATCGGTGCAGCCATAGTGGTAGGTTTTCTCAAAATACTCCAAGCAATCGTCGAAGAGCCCCAACCGAACCAGTCCGGCGTCACCAGCAATTACTACGGCATCGGCGGACCTGCTCAGCATCCGTACCAAACGGATGCATCTTCTGACGGAACCATCACGTACTGCCCCCTCGACGAGCTAAGCCGCCCTACGTGCGCCTATGGCGTTCTCACCACCGAGAGTAGGCTCCAGGCCAAGCAGCGCGGTCGGCAGGACATCAACGTCAATCCCACCGGATGGCCTGAGAAGAATCAGAAGGTCACCATCAAGGACGACAAGGATCCCAGCGCCTCATACTACGGTTGGTTCTGGAACCGTTCGCATATGGTCGCTGATTCGCTCGGTGGCGATCCCATCAAGGAGAACCTGGTGACGGGTACACGTACCCAGAACGTCGGCCTCAGCAACGATCACAGCGGCGGCATGGCGTATGCCGAGACCAAGGCGCGTGACTACCTGGATAACCCAGCCAATGCGCAGTGTCCGTTGTATTACGCTGTGACGTCTAACTACCAGAACAATGAGCTCATTCCTCGCACCGTCACCATTGACATGGAATCGTGCGATCAGTCGATCTCTGAACACATTACGGTGTTCAACACCGCCAATGGCTGGAGCATCAATTACTACAACGGACGGATCAGCTAGATCCCAGGAGGAAAAATGGAAACCTTTAACGCTGTCATGATGGCGCTGATCCTTATCGTACTCATGGGAACTGCTACGGTGGGTATGTTCGCCGCTGCCGGATTCTTCTGGTTCGGTAGTAAGGGCGACGATGATCGTCTCGCTATCATCATTATTTATGCAATGCCTAGTGCCGTGGCCGGTGTGATCGCCTTGTGGGGCATGATCAACGTCATTTACTACTGGCTCATTCCAGCGATCTGGTAACAACAAACAACAACCGAAAGAAGGTGATTTCGAAATGACAAAGCACACATGTCTCTGCTGCGACTACAGCGATCAATTCCCATGTGACTGTACGGATTGCAACGGTTTCGATGATTGCGATTGCTTCTACTGTCATGGGGATGAAGGATATTGGTCTTACTAACCCACATTGACAACAACCAAAAGGAGTCCAATGAACATTAACATTGACACGAGTAACATCGATCTCGTCCACAATCCAGATATTCTGGCGCTAGTGCTCAAGAGTCTCCCCAAGGCTCACATTGTCCACGTTGAATTTTTCGACGGTGATACTTACGAATTCGTCACAACGATTCGCGACACCCTCATCTGCACCAACAAAACTATTGAGGAGTTGAATCCATCGGAATTCACCAGCTTCGTCCAGGGTAAGAATCCCAAATACGAAGACGCATGCTATATCGATTTCAGCCAACCATCCCCTGAGCAGAATATCAAGAGTCAAGACATCTCACTCAATAGGGCGATGCATGCTAGGCCTGGCGAACTACTGCATATCGGAAACAGACGCATTGTCGCTTGCGATGGTTTCTTCATTGATCTGGACAACGATCTACAGCAACTATCGCGATCTCAGATCGCAACTATGTTGTTCCTCAATGACACACCGTCAACCAATCTCAAAAAGCTCTTCTCATAGCAAAGAATTTCAGAAGAAAGAAGAAAAACAATGGTAACTATCTACGACAAGCCTCTTCTCGTCATTCGTAACGGTGAGATCAGGACGGAAGGGTACTGGAAAATTACCGTCCCTGGGACCGTCGTCCTTGTCTCCGGCCAGCAGTTCATGTTCCTGTCGAGCGACAACACCAGGGACGGTTTCTGGCTGGTGCTGGGTGAGCAGACTCAGCTGACTGTCCAGGAATTCTATGACAAGTTTGAGATGGAACTTGTCTTGGTTGTCATCGACACCGCCAACTAATGCACCACCAGACTAGCCCTCGTGTCCTACTCAATCTCGACTGGACCCAGTGGCAAGACATTACCTGGTATGACAACCAAGGTCGCCCTTTGACCTACCCAAAGTACCAAACCTGGTTCGATGACGGACTTTACATCTACCGCATCATCTTAACTGGTGAAATCATGCGAGGTAAACACGAAACCAATCTATATATTGGTAAAGCGCCAATATCAGAGAACACTGACGCTTACACCAATGGCATGTGGAAACCCACACCACATCTCATTCGTTACCTCAAAAGTGCAGCCAGTTCCGAATGGGAAACTGATAAACCTATACTCGATCGCATTTTCGGTTATAGACAAGCCTGGGAAACCATCATCACCGAGTTCACAGAATACTGTACGCAGCTCACACAAAACGGTATATCCAAGAGCTATAGTGAACAACTAGCGCAAAGCGGTATGTGATACCGATACACCCATAAAAGAAAGGAGTGACGATGATCATCGAATGGTTTTTCACAGCTATCGGTATAATCGCTCTTATCATTTTCACGACTGGTATGAGTCTAGTCATGTTCTGCGCCGCTCATGATCTGTGGAAAGATTATGGATTTATTGGAAAGTTCTTTGCTATGCTATTCGGCGCTCTTGGCGCACTGATGATGGCCCCACTGATTCTTTCTATTTGTATCATCATTTACCAGTGCGTTAATGCCATCGTCTGATAACAACACATCAACAAAAAGAAGGAGCACACTCATGCCCCATATCCCCCTGGATATTGATTGGCGGCAGTGGGAGAGGGTCGGCCCCGATGTCGGCCTCTTTGAAGACGCCTACATGCATCGCCAGACGTGGTTCGATGACTGGAACTACGTCTACCACGTTGCTTTGTGGGAGAACTTCAACGACAACGAAGACCCTGCCTCACTAATCGTCACCCGCGTCGAAAAGATGGGCGACAGCCCATACAAGCAGAGCTCTCGCGCGATCGGTGATTCCGGTAATCCCGAGTACTGGGCTGAACTCGATCGTTTGTTCGGTTCGCGCCGATCGTGGAACAGCGTTCTGAGCAACTTCCACGACTACGTGAAGCACCACCCCTACAGCCGCCACGGTAGTTACGACGACTGAGCATTCAGCTCACGCCCCGTTACTGCACTATTAAGTCAGTAACGGGGCTCTCTCTCTCTCTGTTTATATACTGCTTTCATGCAATGAAATTGCATCGGTAGTGGTAAAGAACCCTGTATAGTCCAGAAATAAGCAACACCACCTACTGGACAACAACCCGAAAGGACACAACCATGCCTGATATGTACGGATTTGCCGTCAACGAAGAAGAATTCATCGCACTCATCAACGAGCTGTTGGGTCAGACAACCCCCAAGGTCGACAAGAAGGCCGAACAGGCCAACGCCCGCGCTACCTTGTCCGACATCATCGGTATTGACCTGGACAAGCTCGCCACACTCGTCAACGATGAGACGACCGACAACGAGACTGCTGCCAATAATGAGGCAGATATTGACACAGACAACGACACAGCAGACATTCTCGCCAATGATCTCTTCCGAGCTAAGAACCCCAACGGGCTCGAAGACGTGTACATGGCAGGAGAGTTCAATATCGGTGCCGTTATCAGCATCAACGACGTTGAACACTTCCATATCGCCTCTGTCCATAACGACAACACCACCTTCTGGGTCAACGCTGCGGGTCATATCCTCTCCGAAGAGGATATGGCGCAATATGCACGAGGTGCCAACAGCTTGCACGGTGCCGTTGTTACTGAAATTGTCCACTTCGGCTGATCATTGACAAAATCACAAAGCTCTCTGATACGTACAAGCATCAACACCGCTAATCAGAGAGCCCACCCCTCGTGGCGAAACAGGCAGACGCGCTGGATTTAGGTTCCAGTACTCATCACGGGTATGTGGGTTCGAATCCCACCGAGGGGACGCAGAAACAAAAAGAACACAGCCTCTATAGCTCAGTTGGTAGAGCAACGGACTTTTAATCCGTGGGTCCAGGGTTCAAACCCCTGTGGAGGCACTTTTCGCATACACGAAGACAAGCAACATCACGCAGAAAGGGGCATCATATGTCTATCCACCCGCCCGTCATCTTCAGTACCCTCACCACGCCGTTTAACCGTCTTGCGATCGGTACTGTCATCGAGGACAGCGAGGGCAATCGATACATGAAGACGTATTGCGACGGATTCAACCTCTGGATCGATAGCAACAACATCGAATGCGCACACAATGACGCATGGATGCTGGAGCGCATCGAAAAGAAGCCCGACTCGTGGCTCATCTGGGTCTGACATGAACATTGCAACTATTATACCTCTCCATGTCGCAGGGCTTGCACTAGCTATGCTGCTATTTGTCACTCTCGTGACACTGTTGCCAGGCATGACAGCAGTACAGCCCACACGACGCAAGCGCTATATTGCGCTTCTTATCGGTAGCTCTGTTCTTATGAGCTTCTTCCCCATCATCATCATGATCGACATCGCAGCGTTCATCTAATAAAAAATAGAAAGGATACACCATGAGCAACACAGCATGGGGAATCATGATGCTCATCATACTCATTGTTGACTTGACAATGATCCCTGGAGAAATTGCAGAAGGAAAATACACATCTGCTGCATTCAGCATCGCAGGTGCTATTTTTAGCGCAATAGCAATGGGAATGTTCTTCATGTTATCAATGACAAACTAAGAGAAAGAAGCGACATATGAATATGACAATCGACATCAACACTGTCAACTTTGTTGAACACGCGGAACTTCTCGACGTTGTTCTCGACAACATGCAACCTGGACACATCATCCATATTGATGTAGCCGATACAGAATACGCTTTCCTCAAAACGACAGACGAGCTATTCTACATCAATATCGATGATCACATTCCGCCGTATAAGAAACAAGATCTCATCAACTTCATCAATGGCCACAATCCTTGTGGAGAAAAAGCATGGCGAGCAGACATTACAGCACCCAAGACAATTGATGACAACATCGACGACTACAATAAGATCCTCAAACGTCTCAATGATACAGAAGAATTGGTGCGCATCCCGACCACACCGTTCATCAAGCACGGGTCTGTGTTCCTTGATCTCACACATAATTTCAAACCAACATCGACACTTGAGGTCGTTCTATATCTACTAGAGCAAAAGAAGCGAGTTGAGTCAACATCGCGCACCCTCAAAAAGAAGTCGCGCAAAAAGAAGTAATACCACCCCAACATCACCACCAACAACAAAAGGAGAAACACACATGGCCGACCACAACAACATTGAATTCAAGGACATCCTTGGCGACCGATACTGGATCAACGACGAGACGATCCTGAAGGATCTCTTTGAAGCGAAGATCCTCACAGACATTCTTGAGCTTCGTAACCCCGATGCTGAGGCCATCGGTCTCATCGCCACGATCGACCTCGTCAACAACTACATCGATCGCTACAACCGCCTGCACAAGGCCGGTTGCCGCACTGTGAGCGACGTGGCTGATTTCGAAATCATGCGCATTCGCGCTGGCTACGAATACTCGCTGAGCGATCTCTGATCGCTGATTCCCGGCCTCTTAGTAACAGTCCGCCTCTACCTATAGCACATACACTTGCTATTGGTAGGGGCGGATTTTGCTAGGTAATTTATGCAATGGTATTGCATCGGTTCTGTTTTTGAAGTATTAGAACGAATCCCCATATAGGAGAGACCATGCAGTTCCGAGGACGTTACTATTTCCTGTCCAACTTCTACCCGTGCTCTATCAAGATCGACGGGTTGCGGTATGAAAGCGCCGAAGCTGCTTTCCAGGGACAGAAAAATGCACAGTACGCAGAGATGTTTACTGGTGGCATTACGCCGCTTGAGGCAAAGCGGCTTGGTAAGCGAGTACCCATTAACGTGGGTGACTGGAATGCGCGCAGGCTGTCTGTGATGAAGATGGTTGTGCGTGCTAAGTTTGAGCAGAACCCGAAGTTACGACAGTTGCTCCTAGCAACTACTGAACCAATTGTTGAAGACAACAATTGGGGTGATACCTATTGGGGTAAATGCCGAGGCATTGGCTCCAACCATCTGGGCCAGATTCTGCAAGAAGTCAGAAGCAGCCTGATTGCCTGACCGTAGAGAGAACATACATTGGTGCGCAGTCCGTCTATTGGCCTGTGCACCAATGTATGTCTCATGTTATCAATGAAGAAGACACTCATGTTTGACCACAAAAAGAAAAAGAAGCGCATACCCACTGATGAAGAGATCGATGCCTTTATCTTCATTGGTCTCACCGGTTCAATGATCGCTTACCCCATATTGATGTTCATTTTCCTCATGGTAGTCGTAGGCCCGAAAGGCTAAAGAATGATCGCATCTCTCACCACTCTTATTAAGCATTTCAAACCACGTCGCTACACCACACTTCGCATTGAATTTCCCATCACGCTCCCCCGTGATTGCTCACCCAGCGAATATGAATATCTGTCCAGCGCTGAGATAGAAAGTAAACTGCTCGCTGTATACGCAGCGCTCACCGACAAATGTGGCATCAGACCCAAACAGCTACGTGGGACGATCGTCCCTATCCTTGGTACCTCACAGCGCTACAGCAACAAGATCATCGTCAAATGTCGTGTGTCTGAAGATGCACCAGTAACAATGATCCGCGACGTTCTCGTACAAACATTCAAGGGAAATTGCACACTCTTTGTCTAGCTGTACATCACCCAATATCCTCAGTTATCAAGTAAACTGATGTCAGAACGTTCTCCTACACATCACAGATGCGCGGAGATCTTCTCTGGGGATGAACCCATCACCCCCAGCACACCCTTCACGAAAGGAAGAGTTACATGAATCTCAACATTTTCAAGAAGCGAAAGTCCGGGCTGACCCTTGTGGTCGCCACCACGCTTCTGTTTGCAGCCCCTATGGCTGCTCAGGCCGCTACCACGGACACCAACGGCGCAGCCAACAACACTGACGCCAACTCGGCATCTGCCGATGGCAACAACGGCATCGTGGGCACCGAGCCCGGTGCGTCGACCGCCACGGGCGGCATCAAGATCGTCAAGACTGATGTTAAGGGCCGTTACGGAGATAAATACTCCGTGAACGCCACCTTGGACATCCGCGTCGATTACGCGGGTGACAAGGTCGAAAAGGGTGCCACCTTCTCCGTGGGCCTCGGGGACGGCCTCCAGATCCCCAACGGATTCAACAGTGTCGATCTCAAGGCCACCGCCTTGGATGGCTCTGAGAAGAAGATCGGCAAGTGCACCGCCGAAAACGGCGCATTCAAGTGTGTCGTCACCGAGGACATCGCCCAGACTCTTGGCGGCAATGGGTCGCTCAAGAATGGCTTCGTCAAGCTCGAAGCCACGCTGAACAAGTCGAGCATCAGCAAGACCACGACCAACGTCGTCGTCGACGGTACGAAGTACACCGTCGGCTTGGGCAAGGGTGTCGTCGGTGAGCCTGTCACCCCTGGCGACAACAAGTTCTGCTGGGCGGACGGTCGTACTGCCGAGGGCCTCAACAAATTCGGCTGCTGGGTCCAGGCCCAGGGCCAGCCTGGCCAGACCATCACCATCACGGAAACCCGTGACGATGCCACGTTCAAGGGCGGCATCCACGTGACGCCTGTCGATCACGGTGACTGGGCCAACCCCATCGACTGGAACAACATCGGAGTCACCAAGCCTAAGGTCACGAAGAGCGCAGACGGCAAGTCTGCTACCTTCACGCTCCCCAGCGAGCTGTCGGGTGACCACATGGCTCGCATCCGCGTTGAGGTTGTCACCTCCGAGAAGGAGATGACGAACAAGGCGACGGTCAACGGTAAGGAAGTCACCACCACGGTGACCTGGCGAGCCAAGGGCTCTTCCGGTGCCGAGACTGGCGAGGACGAGAAGCCGGTGACCCCGACGCCCGCTCCTACGCCCGATCCCACTCCTACGCCGGACCCGAAGCCCACTCCTGAGCCCAAGCCCTCGGAGCCTCCGGTGACGCCGGAGCCTGAGAAGCCCACTCCGACTCCCACGCCGGAGCCGTCTACGCCTCCTGTCACCCCGGAACCCGAGAAGCCTGCTCCTACGCCAGATCCGACCCCGGAGCAGCCGACTCCTAACCCTGATCCGAAGCCCACGCCGGAGCCCAGCACTCCGCCCGTGACGCCGCCTGCGCCGACTCCTACTCCGGAGCCGTCTCAGCCGTCTACGCCTGAGAAGCCCAAGCCAGAGCCTTCGAAGCCCTCGGAGCCTACGGACCCTGCTCCTACGCCGGATCCCAAGCCATCTGAGCCTTCTGTGACGCCCCCTGCCACGCCTGAGAAGCCCAAGCCCGAGAAGCCTGCCCCGGCTCCCGAGCCTAAGGAGACCCCCAAGGAGACTCCTTCTCAGCCGAAGCCCTCTACGCCCGCTACCCCGGACAAGCCGGGTAACAGCACGACTGAGCACAAGGGTGCTGTCACGGGTCTGGCTCAGACCGGTGCCAGCGACACTGGCCTGATGATCGCGGGTGCTACTGCACTCGTTACGGCTGGTGGCATTGCGCTTCTGCTGCGTCGTCGTCAGAACAACAACTGACGACTGACGTGAGTCAGTAGCTGTGACATAGGAACAAGGAGAGAGGCTCTGGAGATGCAATACTCTCTGGAGCCTCTCTCTTTTCAAGAACAACAGAAAGAGAAACAGGAGAAAACAATGCGCAAGGAAATTACGGACGTTCAGCTCATCGACGACATCGACGGTTCGCCCGCTACCGCCACCATCGAGTTCGGTGTGGGCGGCAAGAACTACGTCATCGATCTCTCTGAGCAGCATGCAGACGAGTTCAACAAAGCTCTCGCGCCTTACATCGAACACGCTTGTCGTGCTCGCCGTGCACCGGCCAACAAGCGCAAGGCACGCAGCTCCAGCGAAGCTGCTCGCATCAAGCGTCAGCGAAACGCCGAGATCCGCGCCTGGGCGCTGGAGAACGGTGTTACTGTCTCCAAGCGAGGCCAGCTGGGTCAGGACACCATCGCCGCCTACGAGGCTGCACACGCTGCGCCCACTGCCGAGAACGCTGAGAACTCCGAGAACTGACAGGAACGGCACATGTCTACTATTGTTGCGTTTCTCGATAGAAACGGTGAAACCGATCTGAGTGCACTCCCAGTAGGAACGCTGATCATCACTGTCGGCCCAACTGAACAGATGACTCATGAGGACCGTCAGTACATGAAGTGTCAGCGTCTCTGGATCAGCCCTGACGGTGGTCACTGGGATAATGAATCTCTCGCTGAAGATCTAGGTGAGCAAATCGAAATGGGGCGTCGGGCTATCGCCACATACATCCCCATTTACCCTGCTCATCGATAACTGACAGTCCAGACAGTCAGTCAGCCAATTCATGTTGCCTCCCCTGTGTATATTTGTGTGTACCCCTTGTACATCACAGATGTACCGGGGGAGGTAATGTACACTGGTCTTATACCAATCTCTCTAACCACTAACCCCTTGTGGTGAAACTGGCAGACACGCTTGATTCAAAACCAAGTGCTCAGAAGAGCGTGTGGGTTCGAATCCCACCGAGGGGACCACCAAGTGTCCGGGCAATGCTGGATGATTAGGACCTAGCTCCTGCCGCTCTGATCAAGCGGATGCGCCGGACACCGTGATCGGGGATCACGTACGGGGTAGCACTCCGAAAGTCGACATTTGCGCCATCAGGCGTTTGTGTGTGATTTTGTCGTCGACTAAACAGCATCCCCACTAACCCCTCTCTGCACTCCTTCGGACTGGACAGGACAGGAAAGTACAAGACAGCAGAGAGGTAGCGGACCCATTGGAAATCACCTTTCCAATGGCTTACCGCATCTGATTTACTCTTTGGGCCTATAACGTTGGCAGAGGTGATCTGAGGCTCAAAGAGTAAATCTGACACACGGAATGTGGCGCAGCTTGGTAGCGCACCTGGTTTGGGACCAGGGGGTCGCGGGTTCGAATCCCGCCATTCCGACGATACAAGAACAAGCACACTTGTATTGCGGGTGACTACTCGCGGCTGATTGATGACTTCGGCCAAAGGCCACCATACGTTTATTATCACCCCCGTATGGTGGCCATAGTCGTATCTACAACAAGGGTCAGTGCGCCGAATTGGTGAAGGCACCCGGCGGAGCGCTACGTCGGACACATAAGAAACATTGCAGGTTCAACTCCTGCCTGGCCCACAATTGACGTTCCAACAACTACCGTCAAGCAATCACAACTGAATAGCACACACAACTATTCCACAAAGGAGACCACAATGTCCGTCAAGTACGCAGTCATTTCCCAGCCCATGAAGAATGTCGATCCCGATAAGGTCAAGTTGCAGCGAGAAAAGGCCGAAGCCGCTGTCCGAGCTGCTGGCTACGAGCCCATCGATACCGTCTATGAGAAGGACTTCACGTACGATGTCGACAGCGACACTATCATCAATCCTGCGCTGTGGCACATGGGTCTCGCGCTGATGCGCCTCTCAAAGGCGCACGTGATCTACATGTGCGACGGGTGGGACACGACGCGCGGATGCACCCTGGAGCACCAGGCCGCGCTCGCTTTCGGAGTCGACATTATGTACGAGATCGACTGAGACACTGCGTGTGGTGATACCAAGCCATGCAATCTGAGTCTTACTCACTCGGCCAAGTAACCCACTTGGCTTTATCCCAAATGGTGTAATGGTAGCACCCCGGATTTTGGTTCCGGTAATCTAGGTTCGAATCCTGGTTTGGGAGCTAGTCAACACATATTTGTTTCCTTTCTGGTGTTGACTATGGGTCACCCGCCTCGTCACCCTTGTCAGAAGGGTGGGGTGACAAGCTGCTTAGCTCAACGGTAGAGCTTCTATCCGCACCTGTCTTTGCTTTATCTGCGAATAGGAAGATACAGGTTCAATTCCTGTAGCAGCACTCAATAACAAACAACAATCGATCGGAAGGATCATCATGTATATCGATCATGAATTCACACACAACATGATCGCTGGGCTGTCTTTCACCAAGGAAGGACGCGCTCTTGTTGAAAATCTTGAAGCGATGCGGTACTACCATCGCGACGGCAAGACGTTCTACCTTGGCGACGGAGCTCGCCTTATTGTCTCGTACAACGAGTCCCCCGAATACATGGAGGACAACAAGATCATCGGAGCACTGTACCTGCCAGGCAACCACAACGGTAAGCCTGGCCACGAACATCTGTTCATTGACGAAGCTTGCTACTCTGGCGACGACATCGAGACTGCCCTATATTGGTCCTTCCCGAAGGACATGGATACAGTCTGGGAGCCCATCATGAACCGCCCTGAGTACCAGGGCGCCTCCTGCATCGCCACAGGCTACATCGTGCAGCAGCTAATGCGCACTGCGAACCCTCCGGTTCTCGTGCCCTACGAGATGGCGGCATGGGCTGCTGAGCTTATTGTTGACAACTCCGACTGGGAGGAAATCCCTGTCGACCAGTGCCGTCCGGTCTGGCGCGAAGTCATCGTTAAGTACCCAGATGACGACGATAACTTCATCCGAACCCTTATCAAGGTTCCCAGCGAGGAACTCGATCTGTATCTAACCACTCTTGATGAAGATCTTGAGAAGGTCCGTGCGATCCCCGTTACATCTGATCATCCTCGTGTTCTGTTTGCCCGCAAGGTGAACCAGGAAAAGCGAATCTGGCGGGAAGGTAAGTACCACTCCGCAGGAATCATCAGGACGCTATTTGCCGAACGGGAGCTCATGCTCCTTGACGGCAACATGACCCGATGGGAAGCAACCATCCAAGAGCTTTCCGAAGGTTATTGCGTGTTCACCCACATGGGCAACGGTGTTATGATGCGAGATCTCATCAACACTGCCCGAACCATCGAACACGTACGTTCGCATGAGTTGGACCGTTTGCGAGAAGCAATCGACCTTGGCGAAACGAAGCAAAAATCTATCGTTTTCGACATCACTTCCACAATGGTCTCTGAGCTGCTGGTGAGGATGAAGAAGATCCTGAACCTGGTGACGAACTACCAAAACCAGGAGTACTTCGATAACGTTTCTCCGGTTCAAGCGCTCGTACATCTCGTGATGGATGATTACAGTCCGCATGACATCAAGTTCTGAGCATTCAACAGAATGCATGAGTGGCCCCTGGCATAGAAGCATTTAGCTTTATGTCGGGGGCTACTTTAATATCTCAAAACCCCAATACAATACAAGGGAGATAACTCATTATGAATTCTGAAGCATGGGAAAAGATTACATGTGTGAATGCAAACGTGTTCCGCGCTGACAATGAACCCGTAAGTGTCGACATCAATATCACTGTGCGTCTCGATGATGGCGAACATTCTGTCAGCATCACATGGGACCCGCACACTGATGACGTGTCCCTTGAACGCATCTAAACACTCCGAAAGATAAAAAGCAACACACATCAGAAGAAAGGCTAATTTTCAATGATCATCAAGCTCAAGAATCTCTCTATCCCATTCCACAGACTCGGCCTCGGAGCCATCCTGATCGGCCCGGACGACTCTCGTTACCTCAAGTCGCTCACCGACGACGCAGAGTTCTGCTGGGTCACAGCCACTGACGCCATCACTGCTGAATCCGTACTCGATAGCACGATGAAGCGCGACATTGGTGACGGTAAGGGTTGGAAGGTCATCCCGTGACAACCGTGACAGAGAACATCGAGTACATCGATGATGCCGTGAACGGCATCGAATGCATCGGTGACGGTAAGTTCACCGTCACCGAAGAACGCCTCAGAGAACTTCTCGAAAACGAAGTCATCAAGAACCTGTACGACATGAACGTCGACGCTCCTGGCTCATGCATGTTCGGCATCGAAAGTCTGTACCCCAGCTACGGTAACGCACCTGACATTGTTGCTGACACGCTCATCGGTATCATCATCGACAATCACAACGAAGCAAAGGAGAGCTCAAATGCTTGATGATAAGGACATCAACCACATCGCACAGAAGGTTGCTCAGATTCTCTCGAATGAACAACCAACTAAGCCGCCCCATGCATATCAAACAGAACTAGGTCGACATGGATTCGTAGATGGTCTGGGAAACCACATCAATCTTCTCGAACTTCTCCGTGGCCCGACAGTCATCGATATGACTGAGGATGGATGCGGATGCTTCTTCCTGGTTTTCAAGGACGGTAAGCCGAGCCACTGGGTTGGCGACTCTGGTGTCGAGAAGGACATGGAAGAGATGATCGAGTTCATCACCGACGAACTGACTGGTGAATTCAAGTTCACCCAGTTCTGAGAGAAAAAGTCTTCTCCGAAGACTAAGAATCCGTACATCGCAGATGTACTAGGATATTTATTGATAGAGATCGTAAGACGATCTAACTCTAGCCATACGAAGGAGAAAACAAACATGGCAAACATCAACCCCAAGAACTTCGCTGTTATCAAGGGTCGCCTGGCCTCTGATCCGCGTTTCTTCACCAACAAGGACGGTTCGCGCACGGTTCGCTTCACCGTTCTGGCCGACCAGAACTTCACCAAGCGAAACGGCGAGCGCGGAACCGACGCGGTGTCCGTCGAGCGCTTCATCCCCAACGACCGTGGAAACGGCGTCTTTGACATGATTCATCAGGGTGACCTGGTGACCGTCATGCACCACCCGACTACTGATGTGTACACGGATCCCGATACCGGGGAAACCCACTACATCCCGAAGAACATCGTTGATGACGTTCAGATGGATGAGAAGCGTGAAGTGACCACCGCACGTCTCGCCCGACGCGCCGCCGAGCAGGATGCACAGAACCGCGCCGCTCAGGCTGCGCAGGCTGCTACGCCCGTCCAGCAGGTTGCCGCTCCTGCGCCTGTTTCTCAGGCCGCTCCTGTTTCCCAGGCTCCCGTCTTCGCGGACGACGCGCTCAATGCGTCCGATCCGTTCGGTGACGGGTTCGATCAGGGTAACCCGCCCTTCTGAGAAGAGCAAGGTAGTATTCTGATCAACAACTGAATCGCACAACAGAATATCGCAAACAACACCAATACCCCGTAGCAGCATCACGCTGCTACGGGGTATTGCTTTACACAGCGATCACTACATCACTGTATAGCTGATTCCAAAGCCACAGGTTCTGCCACCAGAAACACATTCTGCTGGTAGTAGCCGTAGCTGTTCACACGGCCACCACAGGTCGTCAGCACCAGACGACGCGGACCAGTGGCGCTGAAATAGTCCTCCGGGAACGCCTGGTGCTCAGCAACCCACATGCCGCTCACGCGCCACGTGGACAGCGATCCATCAAAACCTTTCACCCAGATCAACTCATTCTGAGAGACATCCGTAGCCATGGTGTACAGAGCCCCACGATGACGCTTTGTCCACGCCACATGAGATGCGATGAACGTCGTTCCCTCGCCACCCGTCATACTCACTGCGCGTGATGAGCTTGTTTGTGTTCCAGACTGCACGGTGTCGGAAGAAGGGGCAGAAGAAGGCAGAGCAGCAGACTGTGGTGTATCAAACCCCGGACGAACGCCAGTGAGAACTCCAGTATCGGATGCAGTGAGAGGCGCTCCAGCTGAATACCACACACCTCGGTGCACGTTGGTCGGAACATGGATCGTCTGAAGATCGCCATAGTTAGACGCCTCGAACGAATCAGACCCCTGAAGCTCCATGTAGATGCCGGACTCCGGGATGAACACAGATCCAGGAGCCATACGAGCAACCGACATCGTGTCAATCCTGTAATCCTCGGTGTTGATCTCCCACGTATTCGAGCCTTGGTCCGAATCCGCGTTGACAACATCCCACTCGTGGGTGAGCACATCATCAGTAACCTCGACAGGCGCAGTAGAGACTTCCTCATCCTGATATGTCTGAGCAGGCACCGGAAGCTCTTCCTCGACCTGAGCCTCATCATGTGCGCGATAGATCAGGTAGAGACCGCCACAGATGAGACTCGTGACGATAAGCCACACGATCGCTGTCAGAGCAGCGCGCCATTTGCTCCGCTTGTTCTTCGGGTTCTGCGTGCCTTGCTTACCGTGGGCAACCCCAGCATCGTGCAGCACCTCATCGAGACTCGATGGAACGACCAAAGACCCGGCCTTAGACTGAGTCTTGTCAGGGCTAGTCCCATCGCCATTCACGATGTCATCGAAACTAGGCAGAGCAGCGCCGGTGGCGGCAACGGCGTTGTTCTCACTACGCTGCGTTGCCGCCACACCAGACTCAGTCACGATGTCATCATGCGTGTGCTCGCGCACGCTGTAACGGCGCAAAGCATCATCCCATGGACTCGTAGACATCTGCTCACTCTCCGTTCTTCTTGCTGTTGTTTTTAGCAGCAGAGCGCTTCGCAGGCTTGCTGGATTTGGCAGCAGACGCCTGAGCGATCGAGTACAGACCCTCACGGTTCAGAGAGCGAGAATAAGACGCATCCAGGTAGAGAACAGGCATTGCGTCCTCGGTGTTCATTTCTGCCACCTTGCTCAGCAAGAGCGGGTACAGCGCGTCCTTCACAGGGCCAGAGCCACCGCCGAACACGAACACGACCTCAGTCGTCGCACCAACAACGCCGAGAACACGACCGAACTGGTCAGACGCAGCTCGGGCGAAGAACTCGATCTCACGGTCGACGTAGGCGCGCACCTTGTTATAGAAGTGCCACTTCAACGGCGAGGGCTCACGCTGGAGGAAATCCGCCAGCTGCTTCCGGCTGGTGAAACCAGTGTGGAAGCCTTCCGCGTCCATGGACTCCAGCGCACGGGTCAGCACAGTGCCGTAGCCTTCACCGAACGTCACAGAGGCGTCTGCGTTGAACTTACCGTTGGTAAACACCGGGAAGTTAATCGTTCCCTCACCGATGTCGATACCGATCGTGTTACGAGCCGCCAGGACATCTTCTGCTGTGACACCTTCCAGTGCGAGACCACGAGAACGCACGTCGGCAAGCATCGCCTGCATGAGTGGCACGCCCTTCTCCGTGATAGCCCATTGAGCAGACGCACCCTCGGCCATCACCACCACATCGCGGAACGTAATGCGCACCACGACAGGGGTCTCAAAGTTGTGCACAGTGACCAGGTGCGTTGCACCCATGAACTCAGCACTGTAGCTGGTGCGATGACGCATGTACTCATCAATCGGCAGCGCCACTGCCACGCGCGCGTCGACAATGAGCTCCGATGTAGGCAGAGCCTTCGCGATAGCCACGTAGTCCCGTAGCGCCTTCGCAGCGAAGCACCCAAGGATCAGCACCTTGGACAGCTCCTGCTCAGCCTTCGAGCGTCGGCCCACGACGTTAAACTCATCAAACGCGCCATTGGCGGTAAGCGATCGCTTACCGAACAGGTGGCGATACGTGTTGCTCACCATCGGGGACGAGAACGACACATCGAGGTCGTTGTAGAAGTCATCAGCGCATACCTCCGTCGCCTCGACATCAGGCTTCGGCAACGAGTTCGGCCTGGTCATCAGAGCCACGCCACTGGGAAGATCGATCGTGTCGATGACAGGCTTACCAGCCTTATCGGTGCGCGTCCCCCGCACCAGACCCTTGACGTAGCCATTACCGACATCGATACCGCCAAGGAGCGTCATCGTGTTCAGGGACGTGGGGATTGCAGAAGAAGCCATAGTATGTGTACTCACTTTCTCTTGTCTTGTTTCTCAGATCAACGCAGCGCGCCGAGCATATCTTCAATAGTGTTTTCGTTCGCAGAGCCGGTCTCAGCATCCGCCGTGTTGTCAGAGTCATCAGCATCATCGAGAACCTCAGACTCACGCGGAACATCGACATCCTCATCACGAGACTCATCTGAAGCACGGACCATCAGAAGTTCCATCTTCGGTTCCAGTGCAGCAATCTGCTCAGGGATCGGGTGTCCATCGACAGTCTCAAGCTGCTCGGCCTGGTCTGTAAGCTCTGTTGACTTTGGTGGACGACCTCGACGTGGTTGCTGCTGAACCGGATAACACGTCGCGTCACGGTACCCGTGCCGCTCGATCGCCTCTCGAATCAGACTGCGCACAGATGCGCTGAGATCAGACTGCGCACCGATCCATGCGAGGACCGACTCATCAGCATCGGGCACAGAGACCCGAAAACGACGAGACTGGGGCCTGGGAACAGTGCCGGTAAAACGTCGTGGCATAAACAGGTTCCTCTCTTATCTGGACTAATAGTGGACCACATAACCAGATGATGAGTGGTTCTTATCTGGTCATCTATAGACCATGATACACCCATTCGCCTCATACATCAAGCAAAACGGCGCTTATCTGGTCACGTTACGACCAGATAAGCGCCACACATGCAGTGCTAGGACCAACTATTAGCCAACAATGTTCCACACGGCACAATGCAGGTCGCTGACAGAGCCGCAGTTACAGATCACGACATCGGCACGCTGCAACAGGTTGTATGCGTTGGTCTCCGACACGTGATCAGCACCCAGCGCCCCAACAGAGGCGTCAACCAATGCTCGATCGAGGGAATCTTGATCCCCTCGCCACACGCCGATCACAATACCTCCGAGATCATGCACGAGATGGAACTCTTCATCGAACCGGACATCGGTGAGCACCACAGCTTCACCACGAGCGAGCTCTTCCTGGACGCGCTGGCCGGTCAGGTCCGTCCACGTTCGCTCACCGAGCGTGCCACGCACGCAGTCTGTGCCCAGCGTTTGGAGCACAGTGCGCACATCAGGCACGAGATCCTTCGCCTTCTCCATACCCAGAGCGTCGACTACCTCATGGTACTTAGCGAAACCGCCACCATAGCGCGGCGTGCCACCAACCGCATGAGCGAGATGGATACCTTCTGGCACCTCAACCCAGACGCCACGCAGGTTCATACTCATCTCTTTAAGCGGATCAGCAAACGCCATGCGCTTCCATCCTCGGGTAATGAGACCCTGCGCAGCAGTGTCTTTGCCCGATCGTTTCAGACCGACGAAACCAACCAACGACGTGGGCACATCGCGGCGATCGATCAGGGCGGGAACAGCGTCAATATCAGGCATCATAATCACAGGGGCAGTCATAAGTGGGACCTCTTTCTTGGTCGATTCTACTGGCACACGAGCCATTCTATCACAGCGCAGATGCTGTAGATACACGTGACCCCCGCAGCAGCTTGGGGCTACCACGGGGGTCACGTACTGATCTCACCCTCTACCTAGGATCAGTGATCATCTTAGCACATCAGTGCTTCGCAGCCACATGAGCCTTGCGACGAGCGAACCAGGTAGCACCGCCACCCAGACCGATCGCAGCCATGAGACCGCCCAGAGCAGCCATCAGGCCGGTGTTCGCACCCGCGACCTCACCGGTCACAGCGCCCTTCGGAGCAGGCGTAGCCGGGGAATCCACCTTCGCGTGCCAATCATCGGAATCAGTAACCTTCTTGCCGTTGTGGATGGACTCACCAACCACGGTAGCCGTGTCACTGTGCAGCGTGCCTTCCTCAACGCCGGTCAGGGTGCCGACACAAGACACAGACTGACCGACCTTCAGGGTACCGATCTTGTCGCCAGCAACCTTGACAGTCTGCGCAGTCGCGCCACCGGTCACACCGGCGTTCGCCGGATCCGCAGCAGCCTGCTCAGCCGGAATCTCACAGACGATACCGGTGACGTTACCGGTGGTGCCCTCATGGGTCGCATCGGTGAGCGAGACGTTCACGAGGTCAGCCTCGCCGGTGTTTGTCACCAGGAAGCCAATCTGAGTCTCATCCTTCGCAGACGTGAGCGTCAGAGCGTTATCGGCCTCGTCACGGTCGCCAGCCTCAAGGCCCTCAGACAGCGTGAACTTCTCCACGTCAATCGCGGGCTTGGGAGTCACCGTGAAGATCGGCGGCTCATTGGTAGCCTTAGACTCGTTGTTCCACGTGACAGAGCCCTTGTTAATGAGCTGCTTATTCTGTCCGTCAGTGTCGTAGTCACGACGGAACTGACCGGAGATGACCAGCTTGACCTCACCAGGCTCAGTCAGACGCGCAGTCTTGGCCAAGAACTCAGGCTTCGCCTTCGCGGTCGTCACACCCTTCGCAGTGTCGTTGGTGATCTCGAACAGATCGGTCACGTCCTGACCCTGGAAGTAGACCTTCGGAGCACCGTCCATCGTGACGTAGGTCAGGCCATCCGACCAGTCATCAGTGATGCTGTACTCTTCGAGGCCGTACTGGAGGTACGCAGCGATATGGTCGTTGACCACAGCCGAGACCTTATCACCGGGCAGGAAGGTCTTGTTGTCCACGCCCTTCTGGTTCGTGCGCTCGGGATCAGCGGTCGTACGGGCCTCGGCCTCATCGGCAGTCCACACCTTATCGGGGTCCGGGGTCACCTTGCCGGTCTCAGCAGAGTTACCAGCGAGGCAGTGGTCCTGAGCCTCGGTGTAGCACACCTTCGAGTCGTCCGGGATGCGGTAGTCAGCGCCGGTCGCCTTCGTGTAGGTCGGAACCATGAGGGTGTAGTTACCCTGGTCCACGATGTCCTTCACAGTACCAGAAATGACAACCTTGCCCTCGACGGAACGATCGATGGTGACATCGGCCTTCACACGCTGGCCGTTCGGGCCAAACACCTGGACGCGATCCGGGTTATCGGTCTCCTTATCACCGATCACGACATCAGCCGTGTTCACCGTATCGGTGATGGTGAGCTGAGAGGCGTAGCCGTTAGAATGCGCCGTAATGTTCGCGTTATAGAACATATTGGCGGCGAGCGCGTCCTTCTCGGTCAGACCAGAACCGGTTTCACCGTTGGTGAGCACCTTGACGGGGTTCTTGGGCTTAACCGTCCACGACTCAGAAGCCTCACGATCAGCGGTGTCCACCGCTTCGTTCATGTTGCCCTGCTTGGCGACCTTCACATCGAACCAGAAGCTCTTGCCCTCACCAGTGGCGGGCCAAGAGGTCCAGCCGAAATCAGCCGGGGTGAACTCAGGCGACTTCGTATCACCGTTGTTGGCAATCTGAACCTGCTTCGTGACCGACTTGTTGCCCTCGGGGCCTTCGTAGGTCAGAACAACCTCGGCGTCGACGTTTTCATCCACGCCCTTGCCACCACGCGATGCGTGGATCGTGTCGTAGACCGGCACAGTGCTGCCAGCCTCGGTCACGGTCGACGCGTGATCGGTGGTCACCGTCAGATCATACGTAGGCGGCGGGGGCGGAGCGGAGATGCCCACAGGCTCTTCGCTGTTGACGGCCACACAGGCAGTACTGACATACGGCTCACCGTAGGCGTTGCCATCATTGGGCAGACCCGAAGCCTTGCCGACACCGGTCTGAGCGAGGTTGTAGATGAAACCTGCGATCTCAGCCGAACGGTTGTACATGCCGGGGTAACCGTCGCTGCGCCATTCTTCGGCCTTATCGTAAAAATACTGCGCACTACGCGCAGCAGCGCCACCGTTGTTGCCGTTGTTGGTGGCATACATGATGCCGACCACACGTGCCGTGACGTTCGAGCCGCCTGCCGCCTGGCCACGAGCGATAGCCTCGTTCAGAGCCTCGCCACACGAGGTCTGAAACTGATTGGCCATATGGGTACCAGTGATACCGGCCTTGTCCATGAACCAGTTAATACTGTCCTGGCCCCATCCCTGGGACACAAGCGCCTGGCCACCCTGCGGGTTGGCAACAGCGTCATCGAAGAACGCGTAACGGATGCCGAGATTGCCCGCAGCGCCGAGGTTGCCACCGGTAGTACCGCCCGAGCCGCCGTTTGGGCCATCGGCGAACGCGGGGTTTGCACCCACGAGGGCAGCGCCAGCAAACGCCATCAACGCGGCAGTAGCAACAGCCTTGCGACCCTTGTGCTTAGTCGTACGAGAAGTCATCGTACCTCGCTTTCTGTTGTTGAACTAAAACAGACCTGCTGCTGAGCAACGCCTGACCACAGGCGTCACTACAGCCTTCTCGCAACAGGTCAACGCATGATGCACGGTTGACTGGGACGATCGCACAGTCTGAGCCTGAGAAGGCAGTACCCACAGTAGCACACATATACGCAGTAACGCGACAAATCGGCTCGATTACCAGTATATCGTGCGTCTCTCTCAGGTTTTTACTGTCTTTTTTACTCCTTCTTTAGAAGATTGAATAAGGCGCTGCAAGCAGCGCCGATAAACAGATTGATCATTTTCTCTGGTTCTATGTCTGTGCTGCGTTTGTGCGGTGTTGATCGTGACCAGCTGGAAACAGAAGCTCATATACAAGGAGAACATCATGGACATCTGCTGCACCGAATGCGGTATCACCGTCTGGGCCAACATGACCGACAAGAGCATCAAGTACCTGGGCCTCACCGAGGCCGTGTACTGCGATGCTTGCGCGGAAGACTGATCCTGAGCGGAAGCATCATGAACATCTCATTCAACCTCCCTCGCATCATCCGATTCACTCTTGCCATCATCGCTTCGATGGTGGCTGGATACTGGATCGGAGCAACCGTCGACGATGACTACGTGGCAACCACGCTGGCTCTTGTCAGCATCGTTGTTATCGCAGCTGTCATCCTTGCACCACTCGACACACACTCTCACAAGAACAAGAAGGACTGAACACCATGGAAGAAAAGAAGGAACCCGTTCTCACCCGCATCGACAAGGCTGCACGAGAGATCCTCGATGATCAGCCTGGCGGCATCATCCCCGTATCGGGAAACTTCACCATTGTCTGGCAAGAGTACGCATACGAGATCTACTCGTACCGAACCCTTGTTGCGCTGGTCTCGTTCAGCTCGTTCCTCAACGAACAGACAGGCATCTGGTCAATGCGTCCGTTGGTGCGCATTTGCAACGATGCGTTCGACCACACTCACACCACATCGAGACACCTTCACAGGTTCATCACTGCGATGATGGAACATCGTCGTGTTGACTGGGACAAGCTGAAGCAGCTGTGCGATGCGAGTAAGGCAAACGGCGGAAAAACCGTCATTGTTCCGGTGATCTGATTGAACGTCGATACTGTCTTTTTCTACCTCGTTGTTGCGTGGTACGTAATCGAAGGAATTTCTGCCTTATCACTCATCGCGGCTACGGTCACATACATAATCTACCCTGTCAAAAACAGTAAGGAAAAGAAACATGACTGAGAACATCAAAGTCATTATCTATTTCCTGGCATGCGTCGTAGGTTTCGCACTCATGCTGTACCTATCTGCCGCAGCTATCGGTCAGATCGTCGGAACCATTTCGGCTCTTATGTACTCTCGTAAAAAGCGACGCAAGTAACCCCACTCTTAGAAAGAAGGATCCCATCATGGGAAATCGTTCTAACATGGTGATCATCACCGATCGCGTTCAAATCGAGCACGTTATCAACAACACGCCTGTCTGGCGACGTAACGAGCCGATCAGCCCTGACGAGCAGCTACTCCCCCACTCGCTCGATCTCGTCACGGGCGTTGCCCTCTACTCGCACTGGGGCGGCATGAACGCTGTCCTTGACGCGCTCCACGCATGCTGCGAGTACGGCCTGAACCGCATCACGCATGAGTCTTATTTCGTGCGCATCCTCGCGCGTGCGTTCACCAACGGCGACGACGAAGAGACCGGCTCGGGAATCAAGCCCGTGTCGTTCGTTGTGGCTCACGACGCGCCTCTCTTCACGAATGATGAGCAGGTGAAGCCGGTACTGACGGATAGTAACTACCCGAAGTTCCCGGTCATCGACCTCACGGCCCGTGAGGTCTACCTCTACGAGAGCAACTTCTTCGGTGAAGGAGAAGGCTCGCGCGGTGAGACCTACCCGTTGGATCGCAACGGCATCAACGCTGTTGCTCACCAGCTCATCAAGATGGTGCGCGACTGAAGCTCGTCGCACTGGAACACTCATACCCACACCTACACAAAGGAGAAACAACCATGGGACTTGATATGTACCTGTCGTACCGCCGTAACCTGGACGGCATTCCCGAAACGATTCAGCGCGCAATGCGTAAGCAGGCATATACCGACAGGTATCCGTACCTTGCCGAGCATCTCGATAAGGAAGGTAAGCTCGATACCATCATCGACCATCACGTCGAGCGCAGTGAACCTTACGAAGAAGAACTCATGTACTGGCGCAAGGCCAATGCAATTCACAAGTTCTTCGTCGACAACGCTGCTCACGGTGTTGATGACTGTGAGCCTGTCCAAGTCACGATCGATGTCCTCAAGGATCTCGTTGATCGTTGTGAGACGATCCTTCAGGGAGAAGTTGACGACAAGGGTGCGCTTATCGACCCGAAGACGGCAATGGAGCTCTTGCCCTCACAGTCAGGCTTCTTCTTCGGTTCCACCGACTACGATGACTGGTACATCGAGGATCTCAAGGAGACCGTCAAGGCTCTCAAGCCTATCGTTGAGCACGCAGAGCTCTACACGGACCCGATCATCTACAAAGCATCGTGGTGATCGCAGTCTGATCTCACACCAGCCCCTTCAGCGCATAGAAACACTGTGCGTTGAAGGGGTTTGTGTATCTCTACCTACTTATCTACCAACCAAGAAAGAAAAGGATGAATCATGGACTACAAACCCCATCCAGAAAAGTTCGACTTCAAGCGTGACATCATGTGCATCAACCGCACAACGGGGCGCATGCTCCTGTCAGCACTGATGCTCATCACTCCCCAGAAAAGGGGTCAGCAAATCCACGACATCATCAATGATGCAATCACACTGGATTGGAGCGATGCGACGCATTCACTCGATGTCACATACACACCAGATCTGAGTGGCAACAACGGAACCACGACGTTGCACATCTGCGTGCAGTCCGATGCCGATACCTGTGTTGACGTGACAGTTGATTTCGACTGCACGCAGCAGGTTGCCCTGTATTACGAACCCATGGCATGGGCGATCACCATCACCAAGAAGGGGCGCGTTCTCAAAGAATTCACCATCACGTGGGGAATTATGGCTGCTGTGCTCCGAGAACTGCTCATTCAGCGATACATCTTCCGTGACAACGAACGAACCATTGCTCAGGGTAAGATCGTTCAGCCGCGTGATTACACACAGAACAACGCGTTCAAGACACAGGAAGATACGTGGGCCAAACTCGGATTGATTGACCTCATCGAAAACGTCATGGACCCAGAGAAATATAAGCAGAACTAAATCACAGAAAGACTTCACTTATGCAGCTCTATCACAAACGTGACAAGTACATCGCGCACAAAGACTTCTTCACAACGCGGATGAAAGAACTCTCGCGCCGCACATCTAAGATGATTCTGGGAATGCTCGGCATGCTTCCGTACGATGGATACTACGTCCATAAGAATATGACGACCATTCTCGATCTCGACTGGGACGACACAACTCATCAGGTCCATGCAAACACCGTGATTGACCCAGAAACGGGTAGAACCCGTGTACGGTTGACGATTACTGTCACCGGTTTCAACATCACGCTCAACATGTCTGGGCTCTTCGCTGTTCACAGCCTTGGACACCCTTCCTTCGCGTACATCCCCGTAAGCTGGGACATCAAGCTATTCGATGGAAGCGACGAGAGGTCGATCAATGAACTACCCGTTCATGAAAGTCTTGTTCTCGTTATACTTCGAGGACTTGCTATCCAGCGAGGTATCCAACTGGCCATTGACAATGACTACATTGGTGGGACGTTCATCGAAGAAGCGAAGGACTACGGCATGCTGGACAGCACCGAGAAGCTTTTCGTGCGATTCGGCGCAGAATATTTCAGGAACCTCCTGGAGAACGCCATCCGCCCTCACATCGCGCAGATGCAACAGGTGTGCAACGATAACTAACATGTCGGCATTTTCTCTTTGATATACCCCTCATCTACATACATACCTAATGATGGGGATGAGGGGTTGTTTCTTTTATATATCTGGAGCATCTACTGATGCTCCGATAATCACACTGAGAAGAATTCTCTCCCCTCTACTTTCCCAAAAACAGAAAGGTGCATCGTCATGCACGCCATCAAGATGCAGACCGAAAGCGGTCGTGAAATCTCCGAAACCGGGATTGTGCCCCAGTTTGTTTACCTCGGTCAGTTCTGGGACGGTGACAAGCCGCTCTTTGAACGTGTCGACATTGACCTCGACGAACTGCCTGACGGCACCATTCTTCGCATCAACCGCACAACCTTCGATCAGAACCCGCCGTACTTCCGCAAGGAGCCCAGTAACACGGGCGAACCGTGGGTGAAGCTTGATCGAGACGGCGAAACCCACCACTACATCAACAATGAGCAGCCTCGTGTTTCTAGCCAGTGGTCTGGCTTCGAGCACGCATCTGAGCTCATAATCATCTACGTACCTGAAAGCTAAGAACCATGGCACACATGAACATCGATGAACTACCAATCGGCACAGCCATTGAAATCATGCATATTGATGACACCGGATCATACATCGCACATCTCATCAAAGGATTCGACAAGCAGTGGCGTCGAATCACCGACGGTGCCGTAGTCAGCGCAGATCTGATCCGTTCCTGGTCCACGAGGATCTCACTTATCAAGTAAACACCTGACAATAAACAGAAAGACACAACCATGCGACTCAGGCACTCTTACGATCGTAGTTACGATCTCCCAACGCAGATGGAACAGCTCTCGCGTGACACCACCGAGATGCTCTTGGAAACGCTCGGGTCCATCCCGCTCGTCGGCAACGACATCTTCAACGATGTGTAGTACATGACCGAGCTCGACTGGGATGATAAGACGCACACAATCAACGCTGAGTTCATCCCGGACTCGGGATGGGGTAACGGAGACCGCACACATCTCACGATGTCTGTCGCAGACACAAATAAGAACAGCTTCGACATGAAGACTCTTACTGTGTCTGTGGAGCTAGGACACCTCTACACGCAGTACCACACCAGGTACATCCCGACCGGCTGGAACCTCACGATCGCTACAACGCCAATCTTTTCTGAGGGTAATGGTCGTACGACTTACCAGGTTGGTGGACAGCCGCGTAACAGGATCGATAAGCTCCGCGAGATCAGGATCACCAGGGGTGTCGCCATCGCCACGATGCGGTCCCTCGCCATCCAGATGGGCATCTCGTTGGCTGTTAAGAATCGCAGACTCAATAGCGACACTGTCAACGAGATGCGCACGCACGGTGTTCCGGAGAGCCAGGAAACGTCCTTCCTGAAGCTCGGCATGGATCGCATCATTGATCTAATCAGGAACGCAGCGCCTAGTGACACTACCAACTGATCCCCCACACCACACAATCGTAGAAAGGAGCGCTCATCAATGAATGGCGCACAGCTTGTTTACCTCCGAGACATCTCGGATGTCCCGCCTAACACGCAGATGGAACTGCGTCAGATCGCACTCACGAACATGTACCCGTCGATGACTGCACATCTTGCTGCATCAATGAAGCTGGGAGACATGCGTGACGTTATCGAGCAGCTTCCTTACGAGGAACTGCTCGCTCAGTGGAATAGGGCAGAAGCGGACACCCTGTCCAGTTTCTTCAAGGGGACTGCTGCAAACTACACGGATGATCCTAACCAGGTTGATCTGTACCAGGGCTACCGGATCAGCGATCTTGGTCAGCTTGATGATCTCGCTACCAGCTGCCGGGCAATGCTGCACATGCTCGACAACGCGGCATATTCGGACGACGACAAGTATGCCGATGTCATCATATACGCGATCGACATGCATCTGCCGGTTCCCTTCGAGATGGTCAAGCAGCTTGATTTCAAGGATTACCGCGCGTTCTTGGAGCGCACGGTGAACTTCGTTGAGCCGATCCTGAAGCTCGATCGGTTGTACCCAGACCCGATCATGTTCCGCCTCACGTGGTAAGAGCTGATCAAGGGTCATAGAGCAGGAGAGGGGGAAGGGTTGATAAATGCTACCCTTCCCTCTCTCATATACACAGCACAAGGACAAAAAAGGAGTACACACCATGGGCCAGCGCGGCGTACACGCCACGATCAACAAGGACGAAACCACAGGGCGTTTCGTCGTCCACCTCACCACTGTCCAGTGGAGTCTGCACATCGCTGAGATCATCAAGTTCGCGTTGCAGCACGCGGGCAAGGACGGATACAGCCAGACTGAGTTCCTCAACTGTCTCGAAAAGACAGTTCGAAACATGTCGCACATCAGTGCGTTCGATCTCATGGACGAAGACTACAGGTTCTACAACCGTTCTCGCCCCATGGAAGGCGGCTACAGCATCGTGGCTCATAACCACGAAGACAGCAACAAGGAGTACCGTCTGGGTCTCGACCACGGTGATGGTACGTTCGCACTGACAAGCAATGCGACCACGTTCCATACGCGGCGCTCTGCTGAGAAGTTCGTCAAGGAACACCGACATGCACAGGATGCAGTGTCGTACTTGTGGGATCTCGATAGCAATCTGTTCACGTTCTTCGCGGGCGATTGGGGCTCACTCAGGGCTTACGACTTCGCCAGCGATGAAATTATCACATGTAAGGAGATCACGTACAGTATCGCTCAGTTGAAGCACTCGAAGGCGTCAGTCGAATACAACGGTGCCATGTCGTCGACACGGATCATCGATCTTTACGAAGGCGAGCTTCCTACATAACAACAGAACAGAGTAGAAAGGACACAACATTATGAGCTGGCTTCCTGCCATAATGTGGATGCACATGCTGGACGATGACGAACTCGAAAAGCAGTCTTCAACCGGATGCAACGCAGGGAACACACCCGTTGTCGACGAGATCCACCCGTCCGTCACCGACGACACCCCTGTCAACAACAGCGCCAGCAACAATGCTGAGGATGCACCCGCACGCACATGGCACCACACCGCCATGTCATCCGCCACATTCGCACTCTCAGCGATCCTGGCCTATATCGCCACTGAGGCAATATGCACGCGTATCCGTGGTCGCAACTAAGCGCACACGTAGGAACTCGTGTAATCAACTTTTACCGTAGAAAGAAGCAACAATGACCACCACGTCCGATGACCTTATCGAAGAATGGAACAGGGCTTGTGTTGAAACGCATATCAACAACACGCGTTCCAACTTCATATTCACCTACCGGGCTGCAAAAGAGCTTGAATGTTGGTACGAGAACCGGTTCAGGGAGAATCGCTCCTTTGAGGATGAAGAGCGCATGCGTTACTGGCGAATGGTAGCTGCACAAGAGGCAGAAAAGACCAGATCCAGTCTCGATGATGAATCCCGTTCTGAATGGCACGCACGTAGGGATCAATACATTAGATGCTTGCGCCGCAATCCGAATACAAAGGAAAGGCTGAAGGGTTTCCTCAGGTTGACTAGTTCAGAGAAAATGCTCGCCATCGTCATTGGTGGAATTCTATTGGCCCTATCACCGGTCATCATGCTGTCCATCATCAACCCTCAGTAGAAATAGAAACAACACAGAAAGAAACATCATGACCACCTCATTCCCCGGAACAACGTTCACTCCCACACCTGGATCCGAACCCAAGAACAAGCAGGAAAAGCGTGACATGTTCGTCACGTGGGCACACATCTCGAAGTTCCGTTTCTTCGATGGATTGTACAAGAACCCCACCAAGATCGTGCACTCCGACCACACCGAGTATCAGCACAACGAGGTCAAGTGCGTGCACAACGCCCTCGCATGCGGACCTCTGCGCGTGTACAGCACCCATGCCGAGATGGACATCCACGACGCTACAAAGGAAGTCTACGACACCGGTCGTGCCTACAGCGGCACCATCCGTTATGAGCTCAACAATGAGTTCTACGAAGCGCTCAACAAGATTGAGTGGAAGGCGTCGGAGCCTGTTCGCAAGAGTAAGGTTGCAAGCGTTATTCAGCAGATGGTGCCAGTCATTGACATCCCGAGGCTTCCGGTCGGTAGCGTGCTGTTGGCACAAGAAGGTAGTTCTGCTACCGGATGTGTCGGTCACGCCATTGTCCTCGGCATGACTGGCTTCCAGGGATTCGATAACTACGTCGAATGCATCGGACTGGAGGATCTCCATCCCGGCCACGCCTACGGCACGTGCTACTCACAGAATCCCACCAGGGGCTCTGCGTGCTGCTACACATGGGGTGACACGTACGCAGACATCCCCAACCTCCATGCGCACTACAGGTTCTACCTCGTGCAAGAAGGCACAGGCAAGACCTGGGCAGAGTACAACTACGAGCATGATCCCTACGTTCCCCGTGATGTTCTCTCGCGTGCTCGCGCGACGAAGAACATGGTCGATGACTACCTGCGAGGCGTTGGTATGCCTCGTAACAACCGCAAGGTCGAGCAGATGCTCGGCATTGGATACTGACACAAAAACACAAGGAGTATCTATGACCACCAATACACACCCGCGTCTTTCCGTCTCGGCAAACGAAGCTGCCGCCATGCTTGGTGTCAGTCCTCGCACGCTTGCGAATTGGAGGACACATCGAATCGGCCCGGCATTCGTCCGGGTTGGTCGTGTGCATAGCCGCACGCTTTATCGGATCGACGACCTCAAGACCTGGTTGGATGCCAACAGGGTTGAAAACCCAGATCCTAAGGACAATGAAGACAGCGTAGGCAATGAGGCGGTTGAATCGGAATGATTAACACGATCACACACTGGATCTTTGGTGACATCGAGCATCTCGATCCAGCTGAAGCATACGCACTCACGATCACGAAGCAAGACATGATCTGCATCGCCAAGGCAGTGCTTGTCGCAAGCGCGATCATGGCGATCGTCATGACGCCTGTTGTGATCGGCTTGTCGCTATCAATCTAAATCACAACACAGAAAAGGAGACAACACCATGGGAGTATTCGGCTTGCTCGCCCTCCAGCGAGTAGACGAACTTGAGAAAGAGCTCAATCGACTCAAGAAGGAACAGGGGCTGACTGATCAGTCTGAGTCCGATACCGACGAGATGCACGAGATGCAGATCACAGAGAATGACCTGAAGGTGCTCTTCGCTACGATCGCCTGTGTGGTCGGCGTTGCGCTCATCGCGGGCGTTAGCCTGGTGCTATGGCACATGCTCCATTAACAAGCTCGCTGACTCGCTGCCGCACTTCTCTCTACCCCACCTCCACCCTCTGCTCTCACGCTCTATCACCAGAAAGGTCGCAACCATGACTATGCCATGGACCTCCTACCTTGTGTATCAACACAAGGACATCCTCGATCAAGACGATCGGATGGAACTGTTTGAACGTTACGAAGTCATCATGGAGGGATTTATCGCCCCTCAGGTGAAACTAATGGCTGACGTACGATTCAGTATGGCGCTATTTGACCGCACCATGAAATCGTTCGCACCAGCTGCCCGAGAAATGGCATCTCGCGATCAGGAGCATCGAGCTCCTTGTGAAAAACCCATCATGCTGTGGAATCACGTCACTGATCTTGCACGCGAGATGCTCAGTGAGCATCCCAGTAAGAAGCAGATTGAACAGTTCCGTCATCGATGCGCAGATCTGTATGATCCGCGCTTTCCTCGTTCCTCTTCTATCGATCATGATGCACGACGAGAGATCGATAAAACCGTCTACGACCTCGATACGGTATTGCAACAGTGGGATCTCACTGAGGCATTCCCACTTCGCTTCTACCCGAGCAAACCTGCCCACTTCGATACCTACGAAATCGAAGACCCTCACCCCTCTTTTATCCGCTAATACACAGAAAGAAGCACCACCATGACCATGCGTTGGACTTCCTACCTCGTTCTTCATCTCCCTGAGGTCAGCAACATGCCTGATTGGATGCAGCGGTCTCACCGCGCTGATGTGATCATGCGGGGCTACATCTACCCTCAGATCGAGGACAAGCTCGCTGTCAACGGCACAGTTGAAAATGACGATGAGTTCGATCGCATGATCGACGATCTCACGCCTGTTGTTCACAATATGGCGATCCAGGACAAGCACGATGGCCGTCGCTGCGAGAAGCCCATCATGATGTGGGACAAGCTCTCCCATATCGCCTGCAAGACGCTGAGCACGCATCCCACGAAGCAGGAGATCAAGCTGCTTCGTAAGAAATGCCTGAACTATTTCGCCGGAACGATGCCATACGATCGCGACACTGACGGCGAGATATGGCAGACCGTTAATGAGCTCGACACACTGCTGAAGAACTGGGATGAGAACACGGAGCGCCTGCTCAGGTTCTACCCTGACGGGTCTGCCAAAACCGCTCGGTTCAACCGTTACGCGATCTGACAGCTCTCCCCTTCCATTCATTCACTTCTCTCACCTCACCACATACCCACGAAACAACCTCACAACCCAACACAAAAGAAAGGCGGTTATGGCGATGCCTCGTCGTAACAAGCGTTCCCACAACGTCCCCGATATGTCTGCTATGCTCGACGCCCTCGCTCTGAGCAGCCCCACCCACACAATCATGGTTGGGTGCTCGTGCCCCTACGGCCCTGGTGGTCGTGACTGTGTCTGCTGCGGCGATGCACCCGGCAAGGCCAGGGTTGCGGCGCGCCGCGCTAAGAAGCGCAGCAAGCGTCAGGACTTCAAGCTCTCGATCAAGGGCTACTACCGAAGTGCCAGCGAGTACTACGAGTACGCAGACTGACACCGATCATCGAAAGGTCACACGATGACAATTAGAAATACCCTCACAGAAATCTACCCCGATGGCCAGTTCATGGGAACCAGACAGCTCGGGACGAAGTATGTCCTGAGCCGTGGCATGCGAGGCTACTTCGTGAGCAACAGCCTCACAGGCACAGTCGTGTGCACCTGGGATACAGACGGCATCCTGTATGCCACCACCGACGGGCTGTCCGCGTACGAAAAGCGGCTCATCACGATGATCTTCAAGATCTGGCGAGACACGCCCCGCATCAAATGGAGCACGTGGGACCGACACGCGCAGCGCATCAACGATAGGTGGGGCCGCCAGTACGCACTGGTGAGCGTGCCCTGACAAAGAACAGCTCAACACACACCAAGAAAGACAGAAAAACATGTTCGACAACTTCGAAGCTATCAGTAACGATCCTCGTTCAGGCACAGGCGTGTTCCGTGGACTAAAGAGGCACACCAGTTACGACACAGGCGATTACTGTACGTACACGTGGCATGACTTTGGCGTGCCCGCAGAAGGGGAATTCGTCACTGTCACGGCCGATGCTGTTGGTGGCAAAGCATTCGAGACATACGCCAACAGTGGCAACAGTCTCAACTACCACCCACTGTGGGGCGGTGCCCATTACCTACGTGAGACCAATGACGACGGACCATGGGAGACCTCTGCCGCAGACATCTACGAACCAGGATTGGAAACAAGCAACTTCATTCTGTCTCAGGCGAACAAAGGCGTGAAGACCTGGCGTACCATCGAGCAGGAACAAGAGGAAAATCTCTTGCTCAAGATGGTATACCTCGGTGGTTACATCAAGGTATACAACACATCTCTGTTCAATCAGTGGCTTCTCACGACGCCCGACATTGTGCAGGCAGCTGTCAGGAATGCAAGGCGAGAAATACGCGAGGCAACAAACTGGCGTCCCGAGTATCTTGCGATCATCATCACAGATCCACGCGAGGCAATGTTCGGCCCTCGTGGTCAAGACGACCACAACTGGATCAACAGCATCCAGCAAATTGGATGATCCAACGAGAGCTTAGTCTCTCATCCCAGCCCTGATGGTAGGTAACCATGTGGGTTCAACCCCCACGCTGGGAACGATGTCAACAAACGTTGATACTCATCAATAGGAAGGAAAACCCTCATGACCAAGATTGTTCTCAACGGGCGCACTGTTGAGGCCGATAACCGCACCCCTCACGCACTCAACATTTATGACCTCGAAGGCAAGAACGTCATCGCCACCATCCCGTCTTCGGGAATGGTTCGCGTTGCCGAGACTGTCCGTACTGTGTCGGACGGAGAGGGCGAGGTCCCCCTCGTTGAGATCGTTCGAGATCCCACCAAGCTGGAGGGCCTGCCCGAGGAAAAGGACGGTCATGTTGTGATTGTCTCGGACATCACCTACCAGGCCGCACTTCCGCTGGGACGTAAGGATCTGCTTCGCGCCGGTCCCGCCGTTCGTGATGAGAGTGGCCGCATCATCGGGTGCAAGGGCCTCGCGCTCTGACCTGATCCAGATAGCTCCCCTACCCCTACCCTCTCTCAGAGCAGTGTGGCGACACACGCCCGACAGAGAACGAGGCGGGGTGGGGGAGCTATTTTTTCTCATCTACTGCTCTTTGTCTCTTGTGTGCAGAGCGTCTGTCGACGCTCCGATCGCAGAACCGATAGAGCTTCTCTAGCTCGCACTCTCTTCTCTTACCCCACCTCTCTTACAAAGGAACAACACCATGCTGAACCACGTGAACCACGAAGCAGCGCACCTGATGATCCAAGCCCTGTCCATGACGGATGAAGGCAGCAAGCTCATCAAGGAGCTCGAAAACATCCGCTACTACCACCGGGGCGCACAGATTTACGACCTCGGTCACGGTGGCGTTCTCGTTGAAGCATTCGATGTAGACGCAGACGGCTGGCGATCCTGGGAGGGCTCTGTGCTCATCCCGTCTACGCGAGACCGGCTGATCTACGAATCGGCTGCGTACCAGGATGGGCCTGTTCAGGGCGCACTCTTCTGGGGCTGGGAAGCGTACGTCGAGGGGAATGACAACTACATGGTCATCCCGCGCGTTCTCGGGGAATGGGCCGTCGAATGCGCTCTCACGTACGCAGCAAAGAACGCGCAGAACGTACATTCTCCTGCTGAGTGCCGACCCGTGGCATGCACTGTCGATGGTCTGGCGCACATGGCAGTCACGGAACCGTGGCAGGTCCACCTACCTGGTCTCAACCAGGACAAATGGGCTCATAAAAAGGCTGCTGAGGCTGACGTAGAGCGCCGAGACACGCAGTGGGATTTCCCGTCGCTGATCCTGCCTGGTTACATTCAGACGTGCCCAACAGTCTATGGGGTCAACATCAACCGAATCGACTGCTTGGATGTGTGGCCTACCCCGTTTGAGGACTGCACACCCGAAGACATCTGCGACGAAAAGTCGTGGAGTTACAGGGAGCCGGTTGTATTGCGGGCCGCTTGCCAGATCATGAGCGAGCTGAAGCATTGGGAGTACTTCGACAAGTGCTCGCCATTGCAGTGCGCGAAGCACTTGTTCGCAAACGACTTCCGACCTGTCGATCTGTGATCTGCTTAATCCGAAGATACAGATAGCCCCTCTGGGACTGAGCCTTGCTTGTTGGCAAGAGCGCTGTCTCAGAGGGGCTATGTTTTCAGTGCGCGATTCTACTCAGAGTAACGACACATGTTTTGATCAATCTCGTCAATCACGTCCTCGGGAACAGACCCTAATACGATAGACTTCGTTCAAACGTGGATTGTAAATACCCAAGTAATTGACATCCTGGAACAACCACGCATGTGGCAAACGGAGAGCTTTGCGCCAATTCATGAGCAACCGGAGCGCGTCCCCCTGCGTTGGGCGCGTCTTTGATACTCCGAAATCCCAGAGAGTATCAGATGTCATGAAGTCAATAACGCCATACTTGGCAGTATCTGTGTATCCACCCGTAATAACAAATCTATCCAGAAACTTCGGACCATAGATCTCAAAGACATGAAGCGAACGCTCAACCATCGTCCTCACGTTTTGAATCGTCGCCTCATCGGGGTTTATCTCTTCAATGGGCTGATAACTCTCAGTATCAACAAGGAAACGAGGGTCAAATCCAGACAGCTTCACGGCATTGATGATGGATTGATCGTCAAGACCTGCGATGCCAGTCTTAATAAGATCATACGCCTTAAACGCGAGCGCATCCCCTCCAATACGGCCCGCTACGAACAGTTTGTTCCCGAAAGCCAACTTCGCAGGCGATCCCGTCATGAAGTGGGTCATACAGTCAACAGCCGAGCTGATCAAATTGGGACTGACATTCTCTTCTGGGTTCAATTCATCAATACCTTTACCCAAAGACCTAAATCTGAACGTACTCGACGGAACGTAACCGCACCCCGATTTATTGATATGATCAATGTACTCTGATATGGAATATCCTGTAATTTCCACGATTCATCCTCCTTGACTCTTGGATTCTTGTTGCTTGGCTCACGCCACAACAAGGATACCTCTCCCTCTTGTTAACAGGGCATCTATCGATGCCCCGAATCCTGAATTGATAGAAGCTCTCTCTGTCCTCTATCCTCTCTCCTGATCTGCAAAGGACCGCAACCATGCTGAAGAACGTGAAGACCAAGCTCGACAACCTCCACGAGTGGATCACTGCTGATACTACGCCTGGCCTCAGGCTGTTTGGTGTCACGCTCGTCGTGTGGTTCGCGATCTTCCTGACCACCAACACCATCGCTTACTTCGTGGGCTGAGCTCTGTTCGCTCCGATAGGAGTACTCACCTACGCATCTAAACCCACCTAAGCTTACCTAGCCTCTCTAACCACACCCCTAATCTCACTTTTCCTCTCTCTAAACCCTGAAAGCCCCTGCGGGCGTCAACGCTGGTAACAGCGAAGACCCGCAGGGGCTTTCTTTTTCAGCTCATAAGCCACGTATGTGGCTCACACGCTCACCAGAACCACCAGCTGGTGATCCAGCCACAGAAGCTCCGCCACATGACAACGACCGGGCGATACCACGAGGTCATACCCGTGTTCGCCAAACGATCGGGGCGAGGCTTCTGCTGCTTCTTGGGCTGAGTAGGCTGTTGCTTCTGCTCAGGCTGAGTAGTTTGCTCAGGAGTGGGCTGAGTCGGCTGAGCCTGGTCTGCTGGCTGAGACGGGGCCGGGGCAGGAGAAGGCTGAGCAGGCGTCGGCTTGGCAGGAACAGCAGGAGCAGGCTGCGCCGGGGTTGGCTTAGCCGGAGAAGGAGTCGCCGGAGCGGGCTGAGAAGGCTGAGGCTTCGGTTGCTCAGG
>ERZ1699235.20-NODE-20-length-66195-cov-4.131683_pt1 | contig 66195 bp, 53 predicted proteins | sample MGYA00581546_ERZ1699235 | MGnify/ENA primary metagenome ERZ1699235 (study PRJEB42319, sample SAMD00040334) | human oral metagenome | material: saliva | host: Homo sapiens | study: EMG produced TPA metagenomics assembly of PRJDB4115 data set (Metgenomic analysis of... | reverse complement strand
CGGTTAGGGCGCGTGCGCGGGGTTCAGGTTACCGCCGACGCTGGCACATCCCCCCAGGCTCTTGGCACCGGCGCTGATCTGGACGCCGTGGTGCTGGCTTGCGCTGGATTGGAGCGTTTGGGTTTGGCTGAGCACATAAGCGAGGCTTTCAACCCCGAGCAGATGCTGCCGGCGCCGTCGCAGGGTGTGCTGGCTATTGAGACCGCCCGGGAGCTTGACCCCCAGTTGGAGGCGGTGATTGCCCAGGTGAACGATCCGGCTTCACACCTGGCTGCGGTGGCTGAGCGTGCGGTGATGTCTACTTTGCAGGCTGGGTGCGCAGCCCCCGTGGGCACTTACGCCTACTTGGTGCACGCCGGCTTTGATTATGAGCTGCACTTAGAGGCCGGGGTGTTTGCTCTCGACGGCGCCGCTAGCGTGCGTAGTCGCCAGGCCGCGACGCTTGGGGGCGTGGACCTAGCCAAGGCTTGCCACCTGCAAAAAGCGGCGGAGTTGGGTCAGCGCGCCGCCCAGGATTTGTTGGCGCAAGGCGCCGGGCAGGTAGCGGATTTGCAGGCTGTTAAGGAGCGTGGCTAAAGAGTTAAGGGGGTAGCTGAGGCATTAAGGAGCGCGGCCAAGACAGCACTAAGCCCGGAATTAAGGGCGCAGCGAGGATGGCGAAAGCCACGACAATGCTGAGGCTACGGCGGCAGGGCAACACCTAAGCGCACAGCAAGGTGACAACTAAGGTTTTGCGATCGGATTTAGAGGTAGATGGTTATGGTTGTTTCACGTGAAACACTCGCTGGTTTGCGGGTGGCTTTGCCGCGCCTAAAGTCCGACGACGCCATTGCGGCAGCCCTTAAAACTGCCGGTGCCCAGGTGGATACTTTCGCGCTAACCCAAACCATTCCCATTGAATCTGCGCAGCTAGAGCAGATGCGCCAAAGGCTTGCATCTGGCTATTACGCCTGGGTGGTGCTGTCTTCTTGGCGAGCCGCACAGGCTGTACTGCCGCAGCTAAATGCGCTTGCGCTAGCACCCGCATCAGCCCCCACGCTACACTCACCCACCCTCGCATTGAGCTCATTTGCACTAGCCTCGGAAGCTGCGACTCGCGAGAGTTCTAAGCGAACCATTAGCTGCGCCGGCCAACCAGATTCCGTTCAACAAGCAGATTCCATTCAAGGAACCACGCGCTTGGCGGTGGTTGGCCAGTCCACTGCTGCTTGGATCGAGGCCCACTGCGCGCTTAAGCCCGCCCTGGTGGGCGCGGGTAGCGCCGCCAAGCTACTGGAAGTTTTCCCGACGCCGCCCGCCACCCCGGCCACGCCGCAGCAACCCACTGCCACCACACCCACTACTCCGGCTGCCACGCCTGCAGCCCAGACCAACGCATTGACCCCTCCCGCCACTCCGGCAGCAGCCTCCACGGCGACTACACCCACCACGCCACCCACCATTTGTCTACCTCAGTCGCAGCTAGCCGCCCCCACGCTAGCCCAGGGACTTAACCAGCTTGGCTGGCAGGTGGACGCCGTCGCCACCTACACCACCAAGCCCCTCCCCCAGCTAGCACCCCACCTCAAAACCCAGTGGCAAGCCGGGGCGTGGGACGCCGTCGTCGTCACTGCGGGCTCTAGCGCCCAGGCCCTACTGCAACTGCTGGGACCCCCACCTGAGAAAACCGCAGTGGTCAGCATCGGCCAGTCCACCACCGCGCGCTGCCGCGAACTGGGCCTGCGCGTGGACGCCACCGCCGCCACGCCGCGAGCCGAACACATCACCCAAGCCATAATTAACCTATTTAAAGCAAAGGATTTTTCATGACCACCATCCCCCAAAGCGCCCTGGACCTGCTAGCCAGCCACGGCGTCGCGCCCGCCCCCATTCCCACGCTACGCCCGCGCCGCCTACGCTCCACCCCGGCCATGCGCGCCCTGGTTAGCCAGCACCGCATCGACCCGGCCAAGCTGATCCTGCCGGTGTTCGTGCGCGAAGACATCAGCGAGCCGCAAGCCATTAGCGCCATGCCCGGCGTCTACCAGCACACCCTGGACTCGCTGCGACGCGAGGCGGTGGCCTGCGCCGAAGCCGGTGTGGGCTCAATTGACCTATTCGGCGTGCCCGCACTGCGCGACGAGGTGGGCAGCCAGGCCTGGGCTAGCGACGGAATTTTGAACCAGGGCATCGCCGCCGTGCGTGAAGAGGTAGGCGACGCCGTGGTGGTTTGCGCCGATACCTGCCTTGACGAGTTCACCAGCCACGGCCACTGCGGACTGCTAGACGAGCACGGCGGCGTCGACAATGACGCAACCTTGCCGCTCTACCAGGCTATGGCCGTCAGCCAGGCCGAAGCCGGCGCCCACATGGTCTCCCCCTCAGGCATGATGGATGGGCAGGTGGCCGCCATTCGCCAAGCCCTAGACGCCTCCGGTCACGCCGATGTGGCAATCCTGGCCTACTCGGCCAAATACGCCTCCGCCTACTTTGGGCCCTTCCGCGAGGCCGTGGGCTCCACCCTCAAGGGCGACCGTCGCACCTACCAGCAAGACCCCGCCAACCGTCGCGAAGGCCTGTATGAGGCATTGCTCGACGCCGCCGAGGGGGCTGACATGGTGATGGTTAAGCCCGCCGGCCCCTACCTGGATGTGCTTAGCGATGTGGCCGCAGCCAGCGACATTCCGGTGGCGGCCTACCAGGTCTCCGGGGAGTTTGCCATGGTTGAGGCGGCCGCAGCCAACGGCTGGATTGACCGCGAGCGCGTGATCCTTGAAAGCGTGCTGGGCATTTTCCGTGCCGGCGCCGACACGGTACTTACCTACTGGGCCCGCGAAATCGCCCAGATGCTGCGATAAGCCAGGGGCGCCAGGGGTGCGGCAGCCCGGGCAAGCCCGGGCACAGCAGCCCCCGCGACAGCCCGGCTGCCGCAACGCCGCAGGAAAAATAGACCAAACGCTGCGATAGGACTTAATTATGAATCTAAATGAACACTTATTTACCCAGGCCAAGGGGATTATTCCGGGTGGTGTTGACTCGCCGGTACGCGCCTTTGGGGGCGTGGGCGGCACCCCGCGTTTCATCAGCGCCGCTAAAGGGGCCTACGTTACCGACGCCGACGGGCGCGACTATGTGGACCTGGTGGGCTCCTGGGGCCCAGCCCTGCTAGGCCACACCCACCCGCAAGTGGTGGCCGCCGTACAGGAGGCCGCCGCGCGCGGGCTATCCTTTGGCGCCCCCACCCAGAGCGAAACCCTGCTGGCCCAAAAGGTGCGCGAACGCGTGCCGTTTGTGGAGCGGGTACGTTTTGTTTCCACCGGCACCGAAGCCACCATGACCGCTATCCGCCTAGCGCGCGGCGCCACCGGGCGCGAGCTGATCATTAAATTTGCCGGCAACTACCACGGTCACAGCGACGGTCTACTGGCTGCGGCCGGCTCTGGCGTGGCCACGGGCGGCCTGCCTGGCAGTGCGGGCGTGCCCGCAGCGATTACCGCCTGCACCATCGTGTTGCCCTACAACGACTTTGAGGCGCTAGAAGCCTGCTTCGCCGAACGCGGTCAGGAAATCGCGGGCGTTATTTTCGAAGGCGCCCCCGCCAATATGGGTAGCGTGCCCCCACTGGCCGGCTGGAATGAGCGCATCCGTTCCCTATGCACCCGCTACGGTGCGGTAATGATTTTGGATGAGGTACTCACAGGTTTTAGGGTCAGCTCTGCCGGCTGGTGGGGTTTGGAGGCTGTGGCCGGCTGGCAAGAGCACGACGGCGCCACCCCCGCCACCGCGCTAAGTGCCGAGCTAACCAGCCCTGCTGCCCTGGCGCAGCTAGGCGCAGCCGGGACCATCGGGGCAGCCGGAACCGCCGGCTCAGAAGCCACTAAAGCGGCTGTGCCCGACGCCGTCGCCGCAGCTGAGCCCAGCGCCGTCGCCACCCCCAAATGGGTGCCAGACCTGGTGACCTTCGGCAAGGTCGTGGGCGGAGGGATGCCGTTAGCCGCCGTGGCCGGGCGCGCCGACATCATGGACCTACTGGCGCCGCTGGGGCCGGTGTACCAGGCGGGCACGCTCTCAGGTAACCCGCTAGCCACCGCCGCCGGCCTGGCCACGCTGCAGCTGGCCGACGTCGACGTTTACAACACCGTCAACGCTAACGCCCAGGCTGTGGGTGAGATTGTGGGCCAGGCGCTCACCCAGGCCGGGGTGGCGCACCGCGTGCAGCGTACCGGCTCGCTGATGTCCATCATGTTTGGCCCGCAGGCGGCTCGCGACGGCGTCTACAACTACGACCAGGCGCGCCAGCAGGAAACCTGGCGTTACGCGCCCTTCTTCCACACCTTCCTGGAGGCGGGGGTGGCATTGCCGCCGTCGCTCTTTGAAGTGTGGTTCCTATCCGCAGCTCACGGCGAGGCCGAGCTGGAAAAGATCGCTAGTGCTGCCCCGCGCGCTGCCGCAGCAGCCGCTGCAGCCCAAGCACCAGCCCAGTAACCAGCGCGCCAAACGCCAGGCCGAACACGCCCGAGCAGGCCGTCTCCACGCACCACTTGACCACGCCGCTTAACGAGTCGCCCAGACCCTGGGTGGCGTGGGTGGCGGCGTGGGCGGCGTGCTCCACCAGGTGATGCAGGGCGCCCACACCCAGGTTGTTGAGGGCGTCAATCACGATGTGACCACCCACCCAGAGCATGGCCACGGTGCCAACCACCTCGATCACACGGAAAACGCGCGGCATGGTTTTGACGATGGCGCGCCCCAGTTTCTCCTGGCCGCGACGCACCAGGGCCAAGCCCAGGTCATCCATTTTCACCAGCAGCGCCACCAGGCCGTAGACGAAGAACGTCATGATGAAGCCCACCACCACCATGATGGCGACTTTGCTCAGGTTGTCATTGGTGTGCAGGCCCGCCAAAGACACCAGCATGATCTCAGTGGAAAGAATCAGGTCTGTGCGCACCGCCGAGCTGACAATGGCTTTTTCCACGGCGGCCGGGTCTGTGGATTTGTCGCTGGCGCCGTGGGAGCTCTCATGTTCCTTGATAATCCCCCAGGCGCTAAGTACTTTCTCTGCGCCCTCAAAACACAGGTAAGTGCCTCCCACCAGTAGCAAAATAGGCAGCGACCAGGGTGCCAGCCAGGTCAGCAATAGGGCCACTGGCAAAATAATGCCCAGCTTGTTGATCAGTGAGCCGCGCGCGATGCGTTTAATAACTGGCAGTTCGCGTTCAGGCTTGAGGCCCTGCACGTATTGGGGAGTCACGGCAGTGTCGTCGATAACCACCCCGATTGCCTTGCTAGATGCTTTGGTTGCGGCTCCCGCCACGTCATCAACCGAGGCGGCGGCGGCTTTAGCCAGGGCGGCAATGTCGTCAAGAAGGGCGACTAGACCGATACTCAAGTGACTCCTAAAACTGGTGTTGCATTCAGTGTTGCTTAATTTTAAGGCAAATACAGGCAATGCAGACAAACATGGGCAGGCAGGCAGTACAAATACAGGCAAAATCATCCCTTCCCTATGATTTTTCCATGGGGTTTTATAGGGAACGGACGAAATCTGCGTATCTGTAAACCATATCTGCGCGTCTAGCCATGTATGCCTGGAAACTACGTATGCTTGGTTGACCAGAGACATGGTCAGACAAAGGGGGCCTCTGGCTGGTCAGGGTTAGCAAAATGGGCACACGCCTGCAGAGTCCGGCGTCGGAGAACTATGCGGCCACCGAGCCGCCAATCAGCTAATCAGTGGCAACCAGCCAGGCCGGCGTCGTCGGTACCGTCGGCGTCGACGTTAGAAGACCTATGAGGTTGAGGCAAAAACCAGGCTACTCAGGTGGACATGCAACATACATGCCTTGAGCCGCATAGGTATACACAATGTGAGCATGCGCCGCGTAAGTGCCATGCAAATACTGACATTTCGTCCGTTCCCTATAAAACCCCATGAATTTTTTATAGGGAAGGGATGATTTTGCCTGTATTTGTACTGTCTGTATTTGCATGCATTTTCTGCCTGTATACATATTTTACCTGCAGACATATTTTACCTGCAATTGTATATCAGCCCAGGACTTTGGTGGACTCCACTGCCTCACTGTTAGCCTGGTTGCGCCGAGCCAGAATTGGCCGCAGCACCAAACCAATTATTAATGCCGGAATTATAAATAGCAGCAAATGGCCAATGTGCCCCAGATATTCATTTCCACTATATCCAGCCACTCCGCAGCGCAGCGCATCAATTACCGGCTTTGCAGGTAAATATGGGCTTAGTTCAGATAGGAATCCTGGCAAAATAGCCAGCGGGAAAGACCCGCCCGCACCGGAAACCTGCATCACTAAAAACAGAATACTAATCGCTTTGCCAACGTTTCCAAACGCGGCCACAAACGAATAATTAATCAGCGAAAACACTATTGCCGTAAGCCATGCGGTTATCATAAATAGCCATGGATGCACCGATTGCACATCCAAAAACAGCAATAAACCGCCAGCCACTAAAGTCGCTTGCGCCAAACCAATTGTGGCAAAAATACCCCAACGTCCAAAAAATACTTGCGAAGGCCGTAATTTAGACACATTAGAAACCGGCTGTGCACGCACCACCACACCAATTAGCATGGTACCCATCCACATCGCCACGGTTGCGTAAAGTGGCGCCATGGAGGAACCAAAATTTTCCACCGCGTAAATCGGGTGGCGCTCCACCACGGCCGGCGTGGTCAGGGCTTGGGCCAGGCGTTGAGGGTCGTCGCCAATAATTTTTTGCACCTGCTCCAAGTCGCCACTATCAATCGCCCCGCGCAGCTTTTCAGACAGTGTCTTCATCTGAGCCCCGGCAGCGCTGAGATCTTTAGCGGCGCCGTCGAGGTTAGTTTTCATCTGTGCCAGCTTGGCCTGTAGCGAGCCCGCCCCACTGCCTCCCAGCGAGGTGGAAACCGACTCGCGCACCTGCCCCAAACCGTCGGAGACCTGCGCCAAATCTGCGGCCAGCTGGTTAGCTTGGGGCGCGATGTTGGTGTCAACCGTGGTTTTGAGGCCGCTTAGCTCGGTTTTGGCCTGGTCAATCAGGTTTTTCGCCTCGGTGATTGAGGCCTGCGAGTCACCGGATTTATTGGAGATCTGCGTGGCCGCCGACTGCAGCGACGTAGCCGCGCTGTTGAGCCTGCTGATAATCCCATCGAGGCTGGTCAGCACCCCTTGTGCGCGGGTAGGGTCGGGCAGCTGAGCGATCAGCGTGGCCAGGTTGTCACGCACCTTCTGGTAGTTGGTGGCCTGCGCCTGCAACCCACTGGCCTGCTGGTTTAGGCTGGTCACAACGGCGGAGACGGACTGCCCGGAGGAGGTGCCCACCTGGTCTGCGGCGGCATTGACTGAATTTAGGGCCGTGGTGGAGGCGTTAAAGGCCCCCTGCAAGGCTTGGTTTGCATTGGCGACGGCACTCTTGATGTTCCCGGTTTCGGTTGCCACCTGCCCTAGCTGGGTGCGTAGCTGCTGGGCGTCTTTGGACCCCTGCCCCACCAGACTGACGGAGCTGGTCACCAGCCCATTGGCGCCGTCGACCAAGCCACCATAGGAAGTGAGCAGGTTAGCAGCACTATCAAAGCGGGTAGACAATGTCTCCACGCGCCCCACCACAGTATTTAAAGCGTTGGTAGCCTCGGGGGTGGATAGCTGAGTGGACACTGTCTGGGTTAGGTTCAGCACCACCTCCCCCACAGTTTTGGTGAACACCGTGTTCACCTGAGTGGAAACCGCCTGCGCCCCGGCCCCGGCGATCTTGGGGGCAATACCGTTGCGTTTTTCGTTGATGTAGTAGTTCAACTGCGTGCTTTGGGCGCTGGAGGAGAAGAAACTGAGCATATTTTTGCTAAAGCCCTCGGGAATCACGATGGCCGCATAATATTTACCCGATTTAGCGCCCTCCAGCGCCTGCGCGGGCGTGGTCACCTCCCAATTGAGCTGCTTGTTAGCACGCAGCGCGGAAACCACCTGCTCGCCCGCATTAACTTTCATGGGAACCAGGTCGCTTTTGTAGCCGGTATCCGCATTGGCGACGGCGACCGTCAGGTTGCGTGTATTGCCGAAAGGGTTCCAGGAGGCAGCCACGTTAAACCAGGCAAACACCGCCGGAATTACCACTAGCCCGAGGATAATCACCATGCTGATCACGTTGATGCGGGCGCGACGTAGATCGTCGCGATATAGCTGCCAGGCCCCCGCAAGTGGCTTGGCCTGGGCTTTTCGGCTGGTCCGGGTTTGGGTGTCCGTGCGAGTTGGGACGTCAGCCCCGGTTTGGGTGGCCGTGCGAGTTGGGACGGCGGCGCGAGCCCGAGTCCCACCGTCATGCTTGACACTGTCAGGCGCCTTAGCTCCAGAGCGCTGGGCCGACGCCGCACTGCGCTTTTCGTCTGCGTGCTTCATCGACCTTCTCCTTCGTCTACAACCGGAATTTGCGCGGTTTCAGCCTGGCTACGCCCTAGCGCATCGTCAGGCACCTGCCGACCACTTTCGCCAGCCTTTGCCGAGCCGGCCTGGCCACGCCCCGCTGCCGCAGCAGCGTCGGCACTTTCCACACCGGCAGCGTCGGCACTAATTTCAGCTAACGCAAGCCGCGAGCGAGAGCGCCCCTGGCGCCGTCGCCCCATATGTCCATGCAGCATGGCCTTGATTTCGCCGTCACCCATTTCCAGCAAAGCCGCCTGACGCTCCAGGCGGTCGCGTCGGTACTCCATATAAACCAGGAAGCCAATCATGGCAACCAACCACACCATCCACACCGCCACATAAGTGATCCTCTGGTTGGTAGTGCTAAAACTACTGGTCAGGGCGGTAACCGCTGGCACCACTACGCCCAATACAATCGCCGCCACGCGCATACGCGGATACAGGCGCTCAAAGCGGCGGCGCTGATAGTCGGTTTCCCAGCGGTAATCTTCGCGGTCGGCCAGGGCATGCAGGATCTGGGCGGTTCGCCAACGCCGTGAATCGCGAGTCTCCTCAGCGTTAAACAGGCCGCCCTCAGCAATGGCCGCAGCGGTCAGGCGGTTGATGTTAACCAAGAAGGGCCGTAGCCCAATCCCCACTGCGAAAGACCCAGCCGCCATCAGCGCTAAAACCCCCAGGTCAGACAGGAAATGGTGGGCATAGAAGCCACCAATAACCTCTCGCACAGCTGCCACCCCATATTTAAAGGGCAGCACCGGGTAAACCCAGCCAAAGAAACTAGGCACCATTTCAATTGGGTATAGACCGGAAGAGCCAGGAATCTGTAAAATTACCATAACAACACAAAGACCCTTACCAATATGCTGGAAGGATGCACTGAGCGCATAGATAATAGACAGATAAGCCCAACCAATAAGGATTGTTGCCAGGTAGAACAGCACCACACTTTCGTGCTGTACACCTAGGATCAGGTCGCCGGTGGTGACCACAATGGCTTGCACTGCACTAATTGCGGCCATTAACAGCCAGCGACCCATATACGCTTGCGTGTGCGTGATGGCCCCGATTCCCTCACTGTCTACGTTCAGCTTGATCAGGACCACCAGCATAAACGCACCCACCCATAAGGTCAGGTTGGTGAACACCGGGGCCATAGCCGAGCCGTAGTTAGCCACCGGGTAAACCTTGTGAGTGCTTAGCAGCGTGGGTGAAAGCATGAAGTTAGCAACCTTGTCCGCACTCACGTCTAGCTTGTCGGTGAGCTGACGCAAGGCTGAGGTGCCGCTGATTGCCCCCAGGTCAGCGCGGGTGGATTCCAGATCGCTTTGCAGCTGCGTCAAAGTGGTGGCGCTTTGGTTCAGGGCACTTTGCGTGGCGGCCAGGTTTTTGTCCAGCTGGGTGAGCATGGATTTTAGCTGCGTGATCTGCTGGTTTTGGTTGCTGATAGTGACTGCCAGCGTGCCCGAGAGGCGGTCCATGTTGTACAGCGAGCTACTGACCTGCGGCAGTGAAGAGGAAAAAACACTTTCTCGTGCGGAGCTAAAGGCGGTGGTGGAGGTGTTAGCCGCAGTGTTTAGCGCACTGGCGGCGTCGCTAAGCGAAGTGGAGGTGGCCGAAATTGAGCTACCCACGGTGCGCAGATTGCTTAGGCTGGTAGCAGCGTTGGTGTTTTGCTGCGTCAAAATCGCCAGCGCATCGGATCCCCCAGGCACATTCCCTAGCCCAGCGTTTTGCAGTTGGGTCAGGATTTGGCCTTGGGTTTGGTTGATTGACTCTAGCTCACTCACGACGCCGTCAACTCGCCCCTGCGCGGATTGCACCGCCCCGTTAAGGTTGGCCGCATTTACTGACAGTTTGCCGGTGGCCTGAACCGTGAGGCTAGCTGATTTATCGAGTATGCCCGGGGCTTTGGAAGAAAAGTCGGTGATGGTTGTGGCCGTGGTGGACAGCAGCGTGCCGGTGTTTGTGGCAATCTGGCTCAGGTTTGTGACCTGGGTTTGCAGCGCAGTCAGTGAGTTTTGGGCGCTAGCAATTTTGGCTCGCGCCTGGTCGATTTGCTGGCTTTGACTTTGTACTGAAGCCGAGGCTGCAGCTAGTTTTTGGGCGCCTTGGGCCAGAGATTTGTCTGTGTTGGCGTTAACGGTGGCGGTTTGGGTGCGCACCTGCTTAGAAAAGTCTCCTAGCTTGGTGGTTACCGCCTTGGATACTTGCGAAACAAAGGCAGAATTAATTTTCCGATCCAACGTGCTGGCGCCAGCGTTAGTGATTTGCGGGGCCACCGCGTTGAGTTTTTGGTTGACGTAATACTCCAGTTTGGGCTGGGTGTAATGCTGCGGGTCCATGAAGCTGACCAGGCTGGTGGAGAAGTTCGCGGGGATGATGATGGCCGCATAGGACTTACCGGTTTTTACGTCGTCGATAGCCCCCTGCCGCGTGGTGAAGTACCAGCCCAGGTCATGGTTGCTTTTAATTTGGGCGGCTACTTGAGCGCCGGCGTCGATCTTGCCGGTAGCGGCGGTGGTGGCGCCCTTATCTTCATTAACGACGGCGACGCGCAGGTGGGAGGTGTTGGCGTAGGGGTCCCAGAAACCGGCGATATTGAACCAGGCGTACATCGCAGGCAGGAAACACACACCCACCACCACGATCACGGCGAAAGGCACTCGCAAAATGCGCCCAATATCTCGCCTGAAAATTTTGAAAGCTACCCGCAAAGCCACGTCACCTTTCAGTTGGACCATGCATCAGCTGCGCATGTATCTGGGGAGAACTCGCAGCTAACAAGACTTCAAGTCTAACCATCCATAATCACCAACCACATGCACCACCCATAGGGGTCAGCGGTGAAAGTAAGCACCCTTAATGTGACCTACACCCTTATGCGTGTGGCGTAGTTATTAACAAGGGAGAAGCCTGGAATTAAACTCAATACATGGAAAACAACGCAGCCGCTTTCTCCACTCGCGCGATTCACTTGGGTTTTGAGCCAGATCCGGTTACCGGTGACGTGGTTCCGCCCATGCATGTGACCAGCACTCACGTGCAAAATGCTCCCGGCGATCTCAAGCAGGGCTTTGAGTATGGTCGTTGTGGCAACCCCACCACCAACGCTTTCGCCGGCGCCCTAGCTGCCCTGGAAGGCGCCACCCACGGGTTCGCCTTCCCCTCCGGCATGAGCGCCGAGGACACCGTAGTGCGTCTACTAACCCGCCCCGGCGACCACATCATTCACTCAACCGACGTTTACGGCGGCACTCACAAGCTTTTCAGTGTCATTAAGCCCGCCGAGGGCTTCACTTCAGCGGCTGTGGACCTCACCGATCTGGATGTGGCCGCACGCGAAATTCGCGTCCAGCGCCCTCAGCTGGTGTGGGTGGAGACCCCCTCTAACCCCTTCCTAACGGTTACCGACATTGCCGCCGTCGCCGAGCTATGTCACGAGGTGGGGGCACTTTTGGTGGTTGATAACACCTTCGCCACCCCACTGCTGCAGCGCCCGCTGGAGCTGGGCGCGGACGTGGTGGTGCACTCCACCACTAAGTACATTGGTGGGCACTCGGATGTGGTTGGTGGCGCGGTGGTGCTGCGCGACGGCCTACAGCTGCCTGAGCACGTCACCCCGTTCTTTGATTCTCGCGACGCCGCCGAGGAGCTAACCCGTCTGCAGATGACTTTGGGGGCTATTGAGTCCCCGCGTGACGCTTTCCTAGCTCACCGTGGCCTAAAGACCCTGGCAGTGCGCGTGGAGCGCCACTGCACCAATACTCAGGCGGTGGCCGAGTTCTTGCAGGCCCACCCCAAGGTAACTGCCGTCTACTACCCGGGCCTGCCCAGCCACCCGGCGCACGAGTTGGCTCAGCGCCAAAACCCGCTGGGTAGCGGCGGGGTGCTCTCTTTCGAGCTGGCCAATGAGGACGACGCCATCCGCCTAACCGGCCTGACCCGCGTATTTGCACTGGCTGCTTCGCTGGGCGCGCCTGAGTCGCTAATCGAGCACCCGGCAATCATGACCCACTCGACCCGCACCGGCGGGGTTGGGGGCGTGCCCGGAACCCTGCTGCGTCTGGCCGTAGGCCTGGAGGACGTCAACGATCTAATCGCCGACCTTGATCAGGCCCTAGCCCAGATCTAAGGCTTGGCTGCCAGCTGGGCTGGCCTGGGCTGGCCGGACCAGCCGGGCGCCGTCGTCGGCACTAAAACCAACCCAACGCAAGCCGCCCTGCCAACTGGGTCACACCAGTAGCGGGGCGGCTCACGTGTGTCGCGCCTTACCTAGCTATGGGCCTCTGGCATAGGCTGACGCGGTGAGTACCGCATTGACACATCTTCCTGACACAGCACTAGTTTTTGAAGGCGGCGGTATGCGCGGGGTGTACACCGCCGGACTGGTGGCCACCCTGATCGAGTCGGGCCTAGATTTTCCGCATGTTTCCGGCATTTCCGCAGGTAGCTCACACACCGTTAACTATGTTTCACGTGACGCCACCCGCGCCCACGACTCCTTCGTTGACGTGGCCCTCAGCCCCGAATTTGGCGGCTACAAGCACTGGCTAGCCGGGCGCGGCATCTTCAATGTGGACTATCTCTACCACGACATTGCCGAGGCTGACGGCGATTTCCCCTTCGACTACGACACTTTCATGGCCAACCCGGCGCAGATACGTGTTGGCTCTTTTAACGCCACGCGCGGCCAGGCTGTATGGTTCACCAAAGAGGACATGCATAGCGTCTCTGATGTGGGCTTACTTGCGCGCGCGTCGTCCACCCTGCCGGTGCTGATGCCGCCGGTAGAGATCGACGGCGACACTTACGTCGACGGCGCACTTGGCCCCAACGGCGGCATTCCGCTGGACGCACCCATGCGCGACGGTTACCGCAAATTCCTGATTGTGCTCACTCGCCCGCGCAACTTCATTAAGCCGGCCACGCGTCTGGGCACCCACGCCAGTATGCGTGCCGCCTTCCCACGTCTACCTTCCATTGCCGACGCCGTCACCGCCCGCAGCGCCCGCTACAATGCCGCCCGCAAAACCGCTTTCAGACTGGAAGCTGAGGGACGCGCCTATGTCTACTGCCCGGAAGTCACCGAAATTTCCAAGCTCGAAATGCGCTATGAAGTGCTCGAAGAGGCCTACCAGGTGGGTTACGCCCAGGCTCAGCGTGAGCTGCCGGCAATCAAGGAATTCCTGGGGGTCTGAGCGGGGCGTTCTCAGGGTTGCGCTAACGAGATATGGGATGCCTGCCTGGGCCGGCGGCGGCCCGGGACAGGGCGCCAAGAGCGAGGGCTGACGGGGAGCGCGGGGCGGCGGCGGGACGGCCGATGGCGGGTCGCAAGGGCAGGCCACGACTGCGGCCGGCGCCGTCGGGACCACGGGCCGGCGGTGTCGGGAGCGCGGGCCGGCGTCGTCGGGCACACTGAGCGCGTAATTTGGACCACGCGGACACCGCAAGACAACTAGAATTTACTAAATTCCCAGTTTTCTAAGGAGACGTGATGGCCCACGAGGCACTAGTTCAGGCTCTACCCAAGGTTGAGCTGCACGTACACATTGAGGGCACGCTAGAGCCGGAGCTGAAATTCAAGCTAGCCCAGCGCAACGGCATCAAGCTGCCTTTTAGCAGCGAGCAGGAAGTTAAGGACTCCTACACTTTCGACGACCTGGCTTCCTTCCTAGACGCCTACTACGACGGCATGAACGTGCTGCTCACCAGCGAAGACTTCTATGACCTGGCCATGGCCTACTACCGCAAGGCCGCCAGCCAAGGACTGCGTTACGCAGAAATTTTCTTTGACCCCCAGGCACACACCTGCCGTGGGGTCAGCTTCCACACCGTGATTTCCGGTCTGCGCCGCGCTCAGCTTGAGGCCGAGCAAACCCTGGGCGTGTTTAGCCAGTTCATCATGTGTTTCCTGCGCGACTTCCAGCCCGAATACGCCATGGCTACGCTGCTGGAGTCGCTGCCTTACAAGCAATGGATCGTGGGCGTGGGCCTGGACTCTGACGAAACCGACCACGAACCGGCTAAGTTTGCCGCAGTCTTTGCCCGCGCTCGCCGCGAGGGCTACCAGCTGACCATGCACTGCGACGTCGACATTAAAGACTCTATTGAGCACATCCGCCAGGTCATTGAGGACATTCAGGTGCAGCGCGTGGACCACGGCACCAACGTGGTGGAGAACCCGGCGCTAGTTAAGTACCTGGTGGAGCACCGTATTGGGCTGACCAGCTGCCCGATTTCGAACCTGTGGATTTCTGAGTCTGACAAGGTTGAGTTGGTTAAGCAGCTAGTTGCCGACGGCGTTCTGGTAACTATCAACTCTGATGACCCGGCCTACTTTGGCGGGTACATCGGCGATAACTTCCAGCGCGTGGCTGACCACGATGGGGTTGATGAGGACTTCCTGCGCACCCTGGTAGCTAACGCGATCGAGATTTCCTGGGCGCCACTGGCCGTAAAGCAGCGCCTGCGCGAAGAGCTCGCTGCTGTCTGATTTAAACACATACAAACACAGGCAAAATCATCCCTTCCCTATAAAAATTCCATGGGGTTTTATAGGGAAGGGATGAAATGTCAGTATTTGCGACGGCGACCGCATATTAGCGACGGCGCATGCAGGCTAGCCTGACGCACGCAGGCCGGAGGCTGCAACAGACTAGCCCAACGCACGCAGGCCGGAGGCTGCCTGCAGGCCCGGAGCCAGCAGATAGCAGTAAATATTAATTATTTACTGGGATCCCATTTACCTGAAGCGTCGAAATAGTAACGCTTGCCGTCAATAGTTTGGTAACCGGTAAGCATTAGACCCTTATATGCACCACTCAAATTAGTGGAGCCTTTACCCGGATCTAGGTAATACCAAGCATTACCTGACTTAAACCAACCAGTGGTTAATACGCCGTCGTCCCCAAAGTGATACCAACCCGGGTAAGCCTTATACCAGCCGGTAACCATTGCGCCACCGGGAGTGAAGTAATAAGATTTCCCGCCAATGGTATTCCAGTTGACATACATATGCCCGTCGCCACCGTCTAGGTAAAAGCGTGCCGAGCCCTCAATATGCCAGCCTTTACTTAAACCATTAGTGGTGAAGTGATACCAGTATTTGTTACCTAATTTATCGGTTTTCTTTGAAGCACCCCAGCCACTGGCAGCCCAACCATCTGCATCAAATAGATATTTAACGCCTTTAATTGTGGCTACGCATTTGCTTGGGTAGGAGCCGTCCGAATTGCGGTACCACCAGGAGTCGCCGCCCCGATAAACCCAGTCTCCGCCTTTGACCGTGCAGGTTTTGTCCACCCAGCCGTTACTGGAGTCGATGACGCCGGTGCCCGGGGCGCCCATCTTACCGACGACGCCAGCTTGGGTTAGCTGCGTTGCCGACGACGCCGCTACTACCGGGGCCGCCACGGACGACGTCGTCGCTGCCGGAGCTGCAACCGCACCACCCCCAAGAGTCGCTGCAGCCACAGCCGCAGTCAGCAGGAAAGTGTTGGTGCGGCGCAAAATTCGCTTGCCGAATCCGCTGTTTTTAAGCACTTTAGACCACCTCGATCTGAGAATTTAACTGGTTCAAAAATATCCAATTCACCTTAAAATTGCCTAGACATTGAGGAAACTTGGGGAGTTTCACACTCAAAGTGGCAGGTGACGCAGGCTTTTACAGTGTCCAGGAAGCAGGCCTGTTTAGGCTGGCTAAGCGGGCCGTAAGGAGGCTGGACACAAGAGTCTACCGAGCCAGATCGTTTGGGCAGGTCAGATTGCTGGGAAGGTCAGGCCCGAAGTGCACATCTAGGTTACTGACTCACTCCGCAAGTCTTTGGCTCGCGCCGCGAATCCTGATCCGCACCGTAGAGCCTCGGTTCACAATCTGCTCCTTGGTTAACAACTTATACACCTGCTCACAGATACTGACATTTCATCCCTTCCCTATAAAACCCCATGAAATTTTTATAGGGAAGGGATGATTTTGCCTGTGTTTATTCTCCGCGCAGGGCCTCTACTGGGTCTTCGCGTGCAGCCTTGGAGGCCGGCAGCAAACCAGCCAAGAAAGTCAGGCCCATGGAAATGACCACCAAAATGACCCCGGCAGCAACAGGCAGTGTGGCAATATCTTGCACCCCAAAGCGGTCGGCCACGTAAATATTGGCTGGAATAGTCACCAATACGCTCACGCCTACACCTAGCAAACCTGCCAGGGCCCCCACAATCAGGGTTTCCGCATTAAATACGCGCCGAATATCAGCTTTAGACGCACCGATTGAACGCAAAATTCCAATCTCTTTACGCCGCTCCAACACGGAAATAAATGTGATAATGCCAATCATAATTGACGACACCACCAGCGAAATAGACACGAATGCCACCAGCAGTGCAGTCACAATATTAATGATATTGGTGATTGAACTCATCAGCATCCCCACCAGGTCTGAATAGACAATCACTTTGCTGGTTTGCTTGGCAGCTTTAGCCTTCGCATTGTAGTTGGCAAGGATAGATTTAACATGGTCTTTATCGGCGAAAGACTTCGGATAAATATCAATACGTTCCGGCTGGTCGGCGCGAGCATACCCTAAGGTAAGTAAATTGGCGCGAGCCGTGGTGGCATTAGGGTTAAGTAGCTGCGTTAGTAATGCCGCAATTTCTTCCGGCTTCATATTGAACTTAAATGCATCTTTAAGTTTGTTCGCATCCACCTGCATAGCGCTGGACAGGTTACCCATAATCTGCCCCATGGCGTTTTGCACCTGGGCAGTTAGCTGGGTTTGCAAAGTAGTCATCAGCTGATTGAGTGAGCTTTGCAGCAACTGTCCAACTGCCTTACTTAGCGCGGTAGTAACCGTGGAACTAAGCGCACTAGCCACTTTATTAGAAATCTGACTAGCCAGGTCAGCCGAAACATTTTCAGCAATTTGTTGCACCGCCGGATCGTTACCCAGAGCCTGGGTAAGGTTAGCGGTAAGCTTGGCCCGGTCAATTATGGTGTCGCCGCTAAAGATTGGTGCCAACAGTTTTTGCACCTGCTCAGTTTGCAAATACTTTGTCACCGCCGCAGCAATCTTGGCAGGATCGGCCTGGCCCGGCGTACCCGGGCCGCCACCGTCGTCGTCACCCCCATGCTGTGCATACCAGGGTATAAAACCGCCTACCACCTGGGTGAGGATGTTACTTAGCGCCTGACTGCCACCAGGCTTGATGGCCCCGTTAGCTAGCGCAGCCTGCACCACTTTGGCTAAGTCAATGTTGGCCAGTTGTGGAAACTGTTTCTGCAATGTCGAGTAATCCAACTTGGATGCGTCCAGCCCATTTAAATCAATCGCGGGCATTTGACTTAGATCCAGGCTACTTAAGTCCAGCTGCACATTGCCTACAGCCCCACTTAAATCCATCCCCGAGAAGTCTAAATTATTCAGTCCCGCATTAATAGACGACGGATCAAATTTAAATGCTGCCATCAATTTATCTTGATCAATAGTGATCAGCGAAGACAAATCAATTTGCGGATTAGCGTGTTCTTTAGCTTCTTCCTCGAAAGTCTTTCCGGTAAATACATTGCGTTTGGGGTCAGCTAACTGTTGCTTAACAATTGGCGACGCCGCCGCCTTAGCAATTACCTGTTGGGTAAGCGCCCCGGTGTAATAGATACCCGGAGAAAGTACACTAGATTGCCCAAATCCACCACCGCTAGAAGTGGGTTTAACTATACCCACAATCTTTAGATCAGTTCCAGCAGCTACAATTTGCTTGAGCGCAGCAGCATCATTATCCCGAGCGCTCCAAACCTTATACTTCGCATCATATTTGTAAAGATCAGGCACATTAACTAACTTAAACTTAGCGCCCAAAATTTGCTTAGGCGCCCATGTAGCAGCCGTATTCTTGAGTTTTACACCCTCATTTTGACGCAGTTTAGCCATAGCGTTTTGCAACTGTCCATAGTCACGCAAACCCAGTGTATATTCAAGCCGCTCAGGTAGGCGCCCATTAGAATCTAGCGCCACCACCAGCTCATTTGCCGCCGTAGGCCACCGCCCACTAACCACATCATAGCTATTTACATACAGCGAACGATCATTAGCTAGCTGTTTGAAAATATTTGTGGAAGTCATGGATTGGAAAGCCCCAAAATTAGTGGAGCCTTCAGCGAAGGTCACATCTGGATTTACCTGCACCGGCCCTTTAGAGCTTTTTGGAAGATAGATGCGAGGATTAATGCCGTAATTATATTCAATGGTGCGCACATACTTATTTATGTTGCCACCATTACCCTTTAAATAGCTTTGCAGCGAAGTTAAATCATTGGTTTTCATTGACGCAGTCACATTAGATAACTGCGAGGCGGTATGAATTTTGCCGTCATTTGGCGCAGCTTCACCCGCCGCCGAGGTAGATAATACGCCGGTTAAATCCATTCCCACCCGCTCAATAGTTAGCGGGTAAGAAGCCATAGCGCGTTCCTGGGTGGTAATAATGTAATTATTCGCCCCGCTTGCCAATGCCAGTACCAGCGCAATACCAATAATGCCAATCGACCCCGCAAATGAGGTCATGGCAGTGCGTCCCTTTTTGGTCATTAGGTTGGTAAAACTGAGCCCCAGCGCGGTCATCGGCCCCATAGACACGCGTCGCGGCTTGTGCCCGGGACGGCTGGCATCCGCGCGGTTTTTGTTGCGCCCCCGCCGTTTTGCGGCCCTGTCTGTTCTACGCCTACTCGTTCTGTGCTGGCTTCCTTTACGCCCGACGACGGCGCCAGCCCCCTCAGCCAAGTCGCCAGCGTCCTCTGCATCTCCCTCGGCCACGCCAACGCCGTCGACGGCACCCTCAGTCGCGTCGTCACCCTCAGCACCGCTGCCATCAACCTGCTCACCAGCACTTACGGCGGGTATCTGCGCAGTGTCATCATTCAGGGCCGCAGCTTCACGCGCAGCCCTAGCCGCGCCGTCGCCCGCAGTACCCCCGCCTGCACCTTCAGCCCCGCCGTCGCTGCCAACTGCCGCGCCAGCCACACTAGCCCCGTCGTCGCCCGCAGCACCCCCGCCTGCACCTTCAGCCCCGCCGTCGCCGCCCGCACCCTCCGACTCCCCCACAACCGGATCTGAGTCAGAAATGATGCGCCCATCAGCCAGTTCCACGATGCGCGTGGCATATTGGTGGGCCAACTCGGGGTTGTGGGTGACCATAATTACCAGGCGCTGGCGGGCCACCTCCTGCAGCAGGTCCATCACCTGCACCGACGTGGTGGAGTCCAATGCGCCGGTGGGCTCGTCTGCCAGCACAATTTCGGGGTCATTGATCAGCGCACGCGCAATGGCCACGCGCTGCATCTGCCCACCCGACAGCTGGGAGGGCCGCTTGTGCGAGTGCTCCGCCAAACCCACAGTTTCCAGGGCGGCCAGGGCGCGTCGTCGTCGTTGCCCACGCGAAACCCCCGAAAGCGTAAGTGCCAGCTCCACATTGGCCACCACGCTTTGGTGCGGGATCAGGTTGTAGCTTTGAAACACGAAACCCACGCGCGCATTGCGGTAGGCGTCCCAGTCGCGGTCTTTGTAGTGGGCGGTGGAAACGCCGTCAATCACCAGATCGCCCGAATCGAAGTGGTCCAGCCCGCCGATCACGTTCAGCATGGTGGTTTTGCCCGAGCCCGAGGCGCCCAGGATTGCCACAAACTCGTTGTCACGGAAAGTTACGCTCACGTCATCCAGCGCCACCTGCGTCAATGCGCTGGTGACATAGGATTTCGCGATTTCGCGGAGCTCAAGCATGCCCTCAGTCTATGCAGCATCGCCTCGGGTGCCGAACGCGGGTTCATTATTAGGGATAGCGGTGTTATTGGGGTGCCACTGCGTTGAGGGTGGCGCTGCGTTGAGGGTGCCGCCCACATTAACGACGACGCCGCATTGGCGGCCCACTTGCATTGGCGCCGTCGCCGCACAGGAGACACTCGCCAACGCCGCATTGGCGGCCCACTTGTATTGGCGCCGTCGCCGCACAGGGGACGCTCGCCGTCCGCACCTCTCACAGCAGCTAGCACCAGCGACCAGACACCGCCGCACAGGGTGCGCCACTCCTCCCATCATCGCTAGTGCCGCCGCCCAGTCACCAACACGCCGAGCGTGCCGTGCCGTCCAGCCACCGCCCGCCCTGGTCTCAGACCCCAGACATTTGTCTCACACTGCAACCCTATGCCTTACAAATACTGACATTTCGTCCGTTCCCTATAAAACCCCATGAAATTTTTATAGGGAAGGGATGATTTTGCCTGTGTTTGGGTTTGTATACCCTGAAGTGCGTGAGTAAAACTTATACCCCAGCCTCGGCTTACACCCCCGCCTCAGCGCTGGGTCGAAATGCACGTCTGATTTATGGTGCGATTGCAGCAATAACTTGGTTCGGTTTCGGTGCCACTGTAATTATTACTGCCTGCGACGGCTACGCGCGCGGCAATGTGGACCCCGGCATGTTTGGCACCAGCGCCCCAGGCTGGTCCGGCGCCCCTACCCGACTATTTGAAACCTTTAGCTACTTCACGGAATGGTCAAACATCCTGGTGGCAGTGGTGGCCACGTACCTGGCACGCCATCAGGGCCCGGCCAGTAACTGGTGGCGAGCTTTGCAACTGTGCGCCACCATGATGATCACCGTGACCGGCATTGTTTACGCTGGTTTTATTGGCCCTTACAAGCAGCTTTCGGGTTGGGATTACCTAACTAACCCAATTCAGCACATCATAGTTCCCCTGGCCATGGTGCTGGCCTGGTTTATCACCGGCCCGCGCGGAGGCATTGATCGCGGTGTGATTTTGCGATCCCTAGTGATTCCGGTGGTGTGGGTGCCTTTCATTCTGATTCGCGGCGCTATTACCCACACTTATCCTTATGGATTTTTGAACGTGGAGGTGCTTGGCTACGCGGTCTCACTGATGGCTATTGGTTTCACGCTGGTTTTTGCGCTGGTGTGCATCTTGATTTTCGCCGGTTTTGACCGCTGGCTGACGCGCCGCGCTCAACGCTAACGCCTATTTGCCGCGCATTTGGGGTCGACGTTCGTGGTGCGTCGGCCCCTTTTCTATTTCTCTTGCCTACACAGCCCCGAGTCTCCTTTCGCACCGGTCCCTTTTTGTGTCACGTCTCCTTATATATAGGTGCAACAACGACGACGCCGCGCGCCAGCCTTCCTCGACGCCGCGCGCCAGCCTTCCTCGACGCCGCGCGCCAACCTTCCTCGACGCTACGCCCCAGTATCTTCCACTCGCCAGCGTCTCCATATCTTTCCTGCCAACCCCCACAACCCAGCATCGGGACAGGTAGACCCTATGGGCGCCGTCGAGCCCAAATATCAGCAAAAGCAAGTCATCAGACCTTCAAGGAAGCAACCAGAGAGAATTCGGGTTTAACACGTTTTAATGGTAGGGCACAGCCCGCCAGCCCTCCCTTTCAAGCCATCCCAGCTCTAAACTTCAAACCCAAAAGCCACTGCTCACATTCACAAAACACCAAAGCCGATCGGCATCAACCAGTTCACAAACCGGCTCCTACCTGCGAATATGCACATATTTTCAGCCATCCAGCCTTGTTAAATAAGCTGCAACACCACCCTCTTGACAAGGCTTAACCAATCACTTTGAAACAACGCCTGACAAACTGATTGTGACGTGCAGTCATGCGCACAAAGGGGGTCATGGGGGCGCCGCTATCACACTTTAGGTTAACAACTGATACGGTTTAAATATAACTTCTTAACTTAAATTCGAGGCTTTTTCCTTAAAGTTTCCTGAGAGTATTCTTGGGTGTCACTTAAGGAATGATCACGCTTAGTTAACATATTGTCACACCAACCCCAGACCCTACCCTCAAAAGTGCCTCTGACCTGCACTTTCAGTATATTCCCAGGTAAGATAAAAGATAACAACTAATAAAATTAAGCTTTTATAACGCCTGTCACCAGGCTTTAATTCTGACCAAATTAAGACCTATTCTGACACCACTTGAGTTCCCAAGAAGAGTTATCGGAGTAGTAGACGTGGCACAGGAAATTTCACGGCGTAACATCGCCAAGGGTGCTGCCTGGTCGGTACCAGCCATTGCGATCGCCAGCCCTGCGGTTGCGGCTGCAACCAGTGCTTGCACCCCTGAGAAGAAGCGCATCATCGACGAGGCATTCAACTGCATTTGCCTGATGGCCTATTGGACCGAGCCCAGCTGGGGCCTGGCCAATGGCTGCGACAAGGTGCCTAGCTTCAACGTCATCAACCTCAGCCGTTACGAGGTCAACGCCAGCGTTAAGAACCCGCTGAAGATTCACTTCGAGGCCATCCGCACCTCTCGCTCTGGCCGCGTACCCAACGGCCCGGCCAAGCCCACCACCAGCTGGGGCTACATTGACAACTACGCCCGCAACGTCAATGTTTACACCGGCGACATGGGCAACCAGAAGGGTATCTCCTGGAACTGGACCTTCAACCAGGTTCAGGGTGGTCACGCCGGCACCCCCATTCGTTCTGCCGAGTGGGCTGTTGACCGTGACAATCAGGCTGACTTCTCCTTCAGCACCGGTATAACCGAGGGCGGCGGCATTATCGTTCAGGCCACCCTGATGTCCCTGCCTAAGGTGACCATCAAGCGTGAGTCGATCGAAGAGATTCACCACATCGACCTCAAGCGCTGCGAGGAATACATCAAGATCAAGAACGAGACCGCTACCGTAAAGATGATTTACGGCGGCCCGCTGCTGAGCAGCTCTACCGGTGTTCTGTGGAAGACCAACGGGCACAGCTACACAATTCCCGGCGGCACCCACTCTTGGAACGTGGGTGAGTCTTGGTGGAGCTGCTCGGTTGGTAACTGGGTCTCTGACACCCTGCCTCCGCGCGGTAGCCGTGGCTACGAGTCCACCGACGGTCGTTTCTGATTCTAAGAAGCCCCATACTTTAAGGACGAATTATGGTTTCGCGTCGCGAACTAATCATTGGCACCGCCACCGCTACGGCGGCTGTGTCTCTGTCGGCCGGTGCTTTTGCGGCCCCCTCCCCCGACAAGAAAAAGGTTTCCTCTACCGAAGCCCGCAAGGTTATCGACGAGGTTCTCTCTGCTGTCGCCTGGGACGGCCTGACCGCCTACTGGACCGAGCCGAGCGACGGCCTGGCCAACGGCTTTAGCAAGGTACCCAGCTTCAACCTGATCAACCTCAGCGACTACGCCCTGACCGTAGCCAGTCCCTGGATGATCACTTTCTCTGCGGTGCGCGCTGACGGTACTGCCGCTCGCCCCAACGGTCCGCTACTAGCGTCCACCTCCTGGGGTAAGACCAGCCGCGTAAACCGCAACGACGTCGTCGACGAGCAGGCCGCCCGCACTTGGACCTGGACCGCCAAGGGGCTAAACGGCAAGGGTTACGTACCCGCAGCTCGTCGTCGCGGTGGCGACAACATCGCAGACATGGCCTTCTCTACCGGCACCACCTGGGGTGGCATCAAGATTCGCGCCACCCTAAGCCAGGCGCCGGTGCTCTACCCGAGCCTGCAGGAGATCGAGGCTGTTAAGGGCGTGTCCCTGGCCGGCGAAAGCGCTTACTACGCCAACGCCATCAAGTCTCAGCCCAAGTCCTACTTCCACCTCTACGACCACCACGCTCAGGCTGGTAAGGCCGTGTGGCGCAACAACGGTGACTCCTTCAACCTGCCCGGCGGCACTTTGCGCTGGAGCGAGGGAGACTCCTTCTGGAGCACTGAAGTAGGTAACTTCTGCTCGGAGATGCGCCCCATCGGCGTGGTTCGCGGCCAGAACGCTGACGGTATCTTCTAAAAGACACCTTCTTCCTCTCTACGACGACGCAGGCAATGCCTCAAGATTTTCTTGGGTATTGCCTGCGTCATTTACATATGTAAAGCTGACCAAATCTTACTTTGAGAGTATGTGCACAGTTTTCTCAGGTTATTTTAAGGAACGGTCATTTTTACGCGAGATTTCAAGACTTTTATAGAGATCATACAAGTTTTGCCGGTTTTCTTTGGCTCAGTTATAGTTCTTGGTGTTGATAGGAGTTAAGACATCAGATCAGCTTAGGTTGTCAACATCGTGCCCTTACGATGGCGACAGGCTTTGATTCGCGGCTGCGCATCTTTCCCCAGGTGCGTATCCAGGTCAAGCAAAGCTGCTCTGCGGCCTTCAACTGGATGAGGCTTGCCATCCATTAAATTGCAGGCCATCCCCGACTTGCGTCGGAGCGGACTGTGCCTCACCCCTTTCATATTTGTCCGCTCCGGCGCGTTCCCGTATTCAGGCTAGTTTTCCCGCGTTCAGGCCCGTTTGCGCATGTCAATGAGTGGGCAGCGGCTTAAATCTAGGCGCACATTGATCCACTGTTCTACTTCTAGACGCTGACTAGTGCGTAGCGTGAGCGGGTCAGCTGCGGCCGCCTCCAAGCTGGCTTGTACCAGGTAGCTGCCTTGGCTCATAGTCACTGATTCGACGCCGGCCTGCGCAACCCCATCCCCTAGGCTTGCGTCAGCGGGGGCTAGCGACCAGGCCCCTGGTGCGGGGGCTAGGATCTGCCCGTACTCTAGCTTTAGCGGCAGTTCCAGTGCTGCGACGGCGTCGGCATCCAAGAAGGGACCAAAACCCAAAAAGCGAGCCACCTGCACGCCGCCAGGATCAGCCCACAACCCCTCAGGAGTGTCCAGGCGAAGCAGGCGCCCACCAGCCATAATGCCCACCACGTCAGCTACTCGCATGGCTTCGTCTTGATCGTGGGTGACGTAAATGGCGCTGGTGCCACGCTCGCGCAAAATACTGCGGATGTCGCGCGCCAGGCCTTCACGCAGCGAGCGGTCAAGCGCCGAGAGCGGCTCATCTAGCAGCAGCAGGCGCGGATTGGGAGCCAGGGCGCGCGCCAGGGCCACACGCTGGGCTTGACCACCTGAAAGCTCGGTTACCGGCGAGTTTGCGTAAGCACTCATGCCCACCAGCTCAAGCATTTGGGACACTACCTTTTCAGAGTGGCGCCCCACCCCGTAGGCCACGTTTTCGGCCACGCTCAGGTTATTGAACAGCTGGCCGTCTTGGAACATCAACACGAATCTGCGCTGATGCACCGGCACTTGCAACACTGATTCACCCGCGTAGCAGATATCGCCACCACTGACGTCCACCAGCCCACCCACCGCGCGCAGCAGCGTGGATTTGCCGCTTCCACTGTCTCCCAGCAGGGCCAGGGTTTGGCCTGGGGCTAGGTTTAGGCTCACATTGGCGACGGCGTCGACGTCGCGCCCAGGGTAGCGCACCCGTAGGTTTTTTATTTCTAGCTGCGCGCTAGTGGAAGTGGGTGCAAAACTGTTGGAGGCCGACGGCGCCGAGCCCGCAGGCACCAAAGCCGCAGGTGAGGACCCAGATACCGGGACCTGGGATGCGTGCGGTAAGGCTTGTTGGCGGCCCTGTGGAGCGTCGGGCTGGTCGGACTCTAGCTGGCCAGAGCTGCGCCGCGAAAAAATACCTTTTAGATTCATAATCAATCCTTATTAATCGCGCTGGCGGTGCGCTTCCTGCCCACGCCTGGCCTGTGGCTGCTGGCAGTCTTTTGGCCGGCCAACCCCTTGGCGCTGGCGCAATTCTTTGCGCCCACGCCTGGCTTGCGGGTGTCTGGCTTGCGACTGCCTGGCTTGCGACTGCCTGGCCTGCGGGTAGTGGCGCGGCCTTGCAGATACTCGCAGATCAACATGATTGAGGCACTACCTAGAGCCAATACCACTGCGCCCGCAATCGCCATGCCCTGATTTACGGCACCCGGGCGGCTAATTAGCTGGGCCACCACCACCGGCAGGGTGGGGCTTTGCGGGCGAGCCAGGAATGAGGTGGCCCCAAACTCGCCCAGGCTTGTGGCCAGGGCAAAACCTGCGGCTAAACCGCCACTACGCCACAGCACCGGCCCATCCACGCTGTGGATTACCCGCCCCGGTCCAGCCCCCAGGGAGGCGGCAGCCTCGCGTTGGCGCGGGTCAATTCCCCGCAGCGCCGGCACCAAAGTGCGTACCACCAGCGGCACTGCCACCACAGCTTGGGCTAGCGGCACAATCCACCAAGATTTAGTTAAGGCCAGCGGTGGGCGCGCCAGGGTGATTAGGAAACCAAAACCCACAGTTACCGCACTAACCCCCAGTGGCAGCATGAAGAATCCATCTAGCCACACCAGGCCTCGTTTAGCCCAGGTGGAGCGGGGTTGGCGTGAAACCACTATGGCAATACACACCCCCACCACCAGGGCGATAGCCCCGGCGGTTAGGGCCGTACGCAGCGAGAACCAGGCAGCTTGCTCCACACTCACCAGCAAAGCTGGGGTGGCTTGTGGGTTAAACAGATCCAGGTAGTTGGCTAGGGTCCACTCGCCGCTACGTTTAAATGAGCGCACCAGCAGCGAGGCTATCGGAGCCACCAGCAGGCCACCAATGAGCGCCGTCGTGAACGCAATAGCCGGTAGGTCACGCCAGGTAAGGGCGCTAGCGGGAACCTGACCCACCCAGTCGCTGCGTGCCCCAAAGCGGCGTCGGGCCCGCTCGGCAACCAGCAAACAAGCCGCCACCAGCACAATCTGCGCAACCGAAAGCACGGCGGCACCACGCAAATCAAGGAACTGGGCGGTGAGCACGTAGATTTCAGTTTCAATCGTGCTCACCCCGCGCCCACCAAGCACCAGCACCACCCCGTAAGCGGTGCAGCAGTACAGGAAGGTCACTGAGGCGGCCGCCGCGATCATGGGCACCAAGCGCGGCAAGGTGATAGTGAAAAACACTCGCGCCGGCCCGGCCCCTAAACTGGCTGCCGCCTGGGCGGGACGCGGGTCCAGCTGCGCCCAGAAGCTACCCACTTGGCGCAGCATGAAGCCGTAGTTGAAAAACACCATGGCGGCAATAACCGCCTGTGAGGTGCCATCTAAACCCAGTGATTCTAGCCAGCCGCCCTTGGTTAGCAGCGAATGGAAGGCCACCCCCACAGCCACGCTCGGCAGCACGAAAGGCACAATCACCAGCGCTTTTAGCAGCCCCACCCCCACAAAACGACGGCGGTAAAGCAGGTGTGCCCCGGGCAGGGCGGCGAGTGCACTAATTCCTGTGGCCCAGGCGGCCTGGTACAGGGTTTGGCCCACCACCCGGCTGGTGCGTTCGCGCAGGAACACTTCGCCCACCCCAGCCAGGTCAAGGTGGCCGTTATCGAGCAGGCCGCGCATCACCAAACTGGCCACTGGCCAGGCGAAAAACAGTCCCAGGAAGCCTAGCGGTAAAGCTATTGCCAGGCTCCAAGCCAGTTTTTGGCTGAAGGTTATGCGCGGCCCGATGCGCTGGGTCCCGGCAGACTCACCTGCGATGCGCTGGGTCCCGGCATGGTGGTCCCCGCTCTGGATTTTTTCTGGCGTGCCGCTCACTTGCCGACGGCGCTGGCCCATAGCTTGAGCCACTGTTCACGCTCCGCCGCGATCTTGGCAGGGGCAACCTCTACCGGCTTTTCAGCCAGCGGACCGAACTTGGCCAGCGCCTCGGGCAGCTGCACGGATGAGTCCACCGGGTACATGTACATCTTCTTGGGAATGTCTGCCTGCACATTTTTAGACAGCATCCAGTTAATGAAGGCCTGACCACCTGCCGGGTTGGCGGCGCCTTTAAGCACACCGGCGTATTCCACCTGACGGAAAGCGGTGTCTAGCAGGGCTGCGGTGGTGGTGGAGGCGCCGTCCTTGCTGACCGTGTAGGAGGGCGAGGAGGCGTAGGAAACCACGATCGGATAGGCGCCCTTACCTTCACCGGCACTGAAATCGGTGTTGTAGGCTTCGGTCCAGCCCGAGGCGATCTTAGCGCCGCCCTTAACCAAGGTCTTCCAGTAGTCGCTGAACTTGTCGGCGCCGAAGTGGCCTACCGTTGCCAGCATCCAGGCCAGGCCAGGGGTGGAGGTGGTGGGGTTGATGGCCACCAACAGCTTGGCGTATTCAGGCTTAGCCAGGTCCTCGAAAGTCTTGGGCTCAGCCAGGTTGTGGCTGGCAAAGTAGGTTTTGTCGATGTTGATGGCCACGTCACCCATGTCGATGGGCACCAGCGCACGGTTGTTGTCTACCAGGTACTTTTCGGCGCTTTCCGGAATGGTGTCCACGGTGCGGTCTTTGTCGATCACGCCTTGAGATAGCAGGCGGGAGGCGTAGGTGTTGTCCACGCCGAAGCACACGTCACCTTGGGGGGCGTCCTTGGACAGGATCAGCTTGTTGACCAGCTCGCCGCCGTCGCCGCCGTCCACGATTTCCAACTTGAAACCGCTAGTTTTCTCAAATTCTTTCTTGAGGTTGTCAGAAACCTGGAAAGAACTGTGGGTTACCACCGTGACTTTTTTGGAGTCAGCCTTGGTGTCTTGCCCACATGCCACCAGTGTGGCCGCGCTGGCCAGGGCGAGGGCGCCACCAATTACTCCACGACGGGTTAGAACGTGACCAGTTAGCATTACTTCCTCCTGCTTGAGCTGGAGGGGAAGAGAGCCCGACTCCCTTACGCCGGTATTACCCGGATCAGGTTCGAGGGTCTGCGCCAAGCGCACTCTCAGCACCGCTGTGGTGCTCCCCTGGGGTTTGCATTTACATGGTACTAGTTATTGCCGCGTTTTACTGCCTCTAGCATCAGCTGGGCCACGTCCATAACCCGCACGTCTTCAGCGCCTTGGCTGGCCACGCCGTCGGAAAGCATGGTGGTGCAGAAGGGGCAGGCAGTGGCCACAATTTTGGCCCCTGTGTCTAGGGCTTCGCGGGCGCGGCTGGCTGCAATGCGGGTGCCGATGGTTTCTTCCATGAAGGCGCGCGCGCCACCGCCACCACAGCAGAAGGCACGTTCGTGGTTGCGTGGCATTTCCACCTGTTCGGCGCCGGTTGCGGCCAGGAGTTCACGCGGCGGAGAGTAGATCCGGTTGTGTCGTCCCAGGTAGCAGGCGTCGTGGTAGGTGACTTTGGGGGTTAGTTGCAGGCCCTGCACTGCAGCAGGTTTTGCCGACGACGCCGCAGAGTCCGCCTGGGTGCTTGCCGCTGCGGATGGTTCCTGCTGCGCCGGGACAGTTTCCGACGCCGCTACCGACGCCGTCGCTGCCTGCTGCACGGACGCCGTCGCCGCTGTGGGGGCCACCGGCTTTAGGCGACCTTCACGCACCAACTGATTTAGCAGCTGGGTGTGGTGCAGCACCTGATAATTGCCGCCCACCTGCGGGTATTCACGCGAAATAGTGTTGAAGCAGTGGGCGCAGGTAACCACAATGCGCTTGGCGCCAACCTCGTTTAAGGTTTCAACGTTTTGCGCAGCCAAAGTTTGGAACAGGATCTCATTACCGGCACGGCGGGCGGGATCACCAGTGCAGGATTCGCCGTCGCCCAAAACCGCGAAAGAAACCCCGGCAATATGCAGCAGCTCAGCCACCGCGCGGGTAGTTTTCTTGGCACGATCCTCATAGGCACCAGCGCAGCCCACCCAGAACAGGTAGTCCACTTCGCTGGCGTCTTCCACATCCACGCCCACCACGGGCACATCAAATTCCAGGCCCTTAGCCCACTCTAGGCGCTTGCGTGGGGGCAGACCCCAGGGGTTGCCTTTAGATTCAAGCTTGCGGAACATTTGCCCAAGTTCCTTGGGGAAAGCCGACTCCATCAGCACCTGGTTGCGGCGTAGGTCAATCACGCGGTCAATATGCTCAATGTCCACCGGGCACTGATCCACGCAAGCCCCGCAGGTAGTGCAGGCCCACAGCGCAGCCTCGCCGATGACTTCGCCAACCAGTGGGGCGGGTTTGGTGGCCACGCCAGTTTCCGACGGCGCCGCCTTGGCCTGCAGCAGCGCCCCCAAAATGTCTTGGGTGTGGGCACTGTTTTCGGCCAGGCCCAGGGAGGTGTTTACACTCAAACCGTCACGCACCCCCAGGTGCACTGGGCGCTGCGCGAGCTGCTCGTCGCTGACCTCTTCAGGTTCCACCCCTAGCTGCTGGGCGGCGGCAATGAAGGGGGCTACGGCGGCGTGGTGGTCACGCAAAGCTAGGGTGAAAAGCTTGGGTGAAAGCGGCTTGCCGGTGTTCCAGGCCGGGCATAGATCCTGGCAGCGGCCGCATTCAGTGCAGGCAGAAAAGTCCGCTAGAGCTTTCCAATGGAACTGCTCGATCCGGCTAACCCCAAAGTTAGGTTCGGCGTCGGACTCTTCAAGCTCATCGAGTAAATCGACAGTTAAGGGTTTGCCGTCCACAATCATGGGCTCAAGCGGACCCAAAGCGGAGGTGCCGTCGTCGTGCTTGCGGGCGTAGATGGTGATAAAAGCCAGGAAACGGTGCCAGGCCACGCCCATAGACGGCTGCAAGCCCACAATCACAAACCAGGTCATGGAGCACAGGATCTTAACCAGCGCCAACACCGCAATGACATTGGCCAGCGTATCCGGATTGGCGCCCGGACCCAGCGGGCGGCCTAACCAACCAAAAATCGGGAAATGCACCCAGCTAGCCGACTGCTCGTGCTGGGCGGCACTAAGCCAAGCCGATTCGGCCACGCGCAGCAAATCTACGCAGCCCACCACGGCCACAATAGTGGCCTCCACAAACCGCGCCTGCCAGCGGGTTGAGCCGGTAAAACGCGACTTGCGGCCGTGGGCGGTGTTAACGCTGCGCACCACAATCAAGCCAATAATGGCGATCGTGGAGGCTAAAGCAATAAATTCAACAAGCCATTCCCAGGGCGGAAAATGCCCGATTAGCGGCAGTGCCCAGTCGGGGCTAAAAATCTGCGCATAGCCGGTGACCAGCGTAAAGAACAGGATCGGGAAGGACACCATCACTAGCCAGTGGGCTATGCGGATCCAGGGACGGCCTTTAAAGTCCTGGTGGCACAGGACTTTCACCAGCAAAGTTTTAAGGCGCTTGCCCACCGGATGTAGGCGCTGACGGTCTACCGGGGCGCCCAGGCGGAAGCGGTTAGCGATAGTTAGGCAGGCGCGAGTGAAGAAACCCAGGCCTACCAGGGTGGCGATGGCGGCTAGGGCGCCGCAGACCCACTGGATTACAGAAATATGGTTCATGCGCCCAGCCCCTGCCAGTAGCCCAGTCCCTGCCAGTATTGGCGAACAAAACGCAGCCCGGTTAAGGGTGCTGTAAAACGCAGCCCAATTGCTTCGCCGGATTGCGTTAGGCGGTATGCCAACATGCCAGGCCCACAAACACTCATGTCTATAGCCTACCGGCAGCTAGTTATGTGCACTGTTAGCTAAGCCCACCCCCTGGTGTGGCAAGGGCCGCGCGCTTAGGCTCTGCCAACCTAAGGGGTCGCAGCTGGTCGGGCAGGGCTAGCCGGGCAAGAGGGGCTTGCTGGACAAGCAGCCCTTACCAGGCCGGCAAGGCTCGCCGGACCGTCAGCAGCTTTGCCCGCGTCACCGCCCGCCCCAGATGCACCCCAAGCGGACGCCGGGTCAAGCAGCTGCCGAGCCAGCGGCCCTGGACCAAGCGGCCCCGGGCCAGCCAAACAGGCCTTGTTGCCAGCCCGGCCAGCAGAGAGTCCAGCAGCGAGTGTCAGGCTTCGATCCGCTTGGGCTGGCCGTGACCCTCGAACCAAACGGCGGCGCTACGCAGGGTGAGCTCGCGAGTAAGGGTTAGCACTGCGCCAGAAATAATGGCGAATGCAGCCAGTTCAGCCACCGCATAGGTAGCTAGTTTGGTCTGGTCGTTGGGGGCCGGGCGGCCGGTCACTGCCCGCCAGCTTAGGGAAACTACCTTGTCAGCCACGTAGCCGGAGGCGAAGGTGGCCGCCGCTGCGGTCAGCTTCCAGGTGAGGTCTTGCTTCTTGTTGCTCTTAGCCATGACTAAATTCTAGCGACGACGCCGCCCGCTCTCGACCTACTTACGGCCTCTCTTGCGGCCTCTGCCCACCTACGAGACCCAGCAAATGCGTCGCCACCAGCAATTCTAGACAGCACCGGTTTAATTAGTGTCTATTTCTATCACTACCCACCCATTAGTATCACAACCACACATTAATCTATTCAATTCACACCAGTCACACCAGAACAATTCTATACCTCAAGATTAACTTTAGATTTTTAAATTAGTTCTTCGTTATGGGTTTAAATATTTACCTTAAATTAGTTTGTTTACTGTGCGCGAAACTTGGGCAAAATCGCCTCGCGTAGCACCCTAAAGATATAGACTGATCAGACCTCCCCTAAGAAGCTTTCCAATTATTAGCTAAGTGGAGGTACTTACATACTCACATCATCAAGGAAGGTGTATCCGTGTTAGACAAAAAGGCTTTCTCAAAATGGCTGCAGATGCGGCCTAGGCTAAACATTGCCACAAGTAACGCCTCACCCACTTTCAGCCAGGATCTACCCAGCGTTACTAGCGAACCCGACATCAGCCTGGAAATTGCTAAGCAGACCATTGTTGGTCAGGCTGCACAGTTGATTCAGCAAGCCCAGGAGCTTGAGCAACAGGACCAACTGCTTGAACAGCAGACCCAGGAGCTTAAGCAGCGGATCGCAGAACTTGAGGAAGAGACCGAAGCTCACAAGCTCGACATGGACTACATTGACGAGCTGGACGCCCAAAAATGGCAGATTGAGCAGGAACTAGCGGAAGTAAAACAGGAGCTATTTGACGCCAAGGAGTTAGCTACCAGCCAAGCATCTGATGAGGCTCTAGTTATGGAAAACGAGCACCTAAACCAGCAGTTAGATCAGGCGCAAGGGCGGCTCAACAGCATTAAGATCGAGCTGGTCCAAATGCAGTCAGAACTAGAAAGAACTGCAAGTCAGAGGGACTACTTCCAAGGCCAAGTCAGGGTTGCTGATCAGGAACGCCTTGAGGCAGAAAAAGAACGCGATAACGCACAAAGTGAGATGCGTAAATTAAGGCAACAAGTTAACCGCCTTAAGAAATCTGGTAATCCTGTAGCTGAGCCAAACTCTAAGCTCACTAAAGATTGGTTTACCCACCCTGACCTAAAGCTTAGCGATTACGCTAGGTTTAAGCTCGATATTGAAATTTGCTGGAATACTATCGACAGCAAACTACGTGAAAATTACCCACTTAAGGATTACACCATTAAGGATGGGTTCCTTGAGGACGCTAAAGAGACGCTGCCAAACGAATATGCTCGTCTGGTACGTATCTGTACCGAGATTATCTGCGGTATTTCGCGCGCTCCCCGATCCAACAACTGGTCCGGCATTGTGGAAGTTGACCGTATTAACCGCGATGGGCCCAACAACAACTGCCCGGCAGTAACCCGTCAGCAGGATGACGCTATCTCGCACAAGGTTTACGTCAAGCAGAACAGCCCTGGGGCGCCGCGCTTGTACTACTGGTTGCTACCAGACCAGAGCGTAGAGCTAGCCACGATCGGTTTCCACAACGATTTCGACCCCGGCCGCTGACCAAGCTAGCCCAAGCTAGCCGCCGCCTAACCAAATTGGCCCCGCACTAGCACAGAGCCCCTGCACTAATGCAGCAGCCAATACCAACAAAACTGCGCCCGCCAAATTTTGGCGGGCGCAGGCATATCTATTGGTGTCTATTCGCGCCCTCGGGCGCGGGCCCTACGCCAGCCCACAATAGTCACCCAAACGCCAGCTATGGCCACGCCAAAGCCCAGGTTGGTCACAATAGAAAGAGTATCTAAGCGCTCTATGCGCACAGGCGGCCCCACCACCTTGGTGTCCTTAGTGTTTTGACACTTAATCACATAGGTGCCAGCAGTGGTTGAGGTAAAACTTCCCGGCGGGAACTTCGAACTACCTTCCTTATAGGCCACCGCTTTGCCAGCTGGATCGCTCACGCTACAGCTATCAACGTCCCTTGTGGTCAGAGAGTAGAGCATGTAGTTAGTCTTGGCCTCCAAGGCCACCTGCCCAGACTCGGGCAGCAGCTGCCCAGCCTTAAAGGAACCAGGGCCTCCCGTCAGGTACAACCAAGAGCCAGCCAGGGTCACCATGGGCACCACTAGCATCATGAACACGCCGATAATAAACAGACGCCAGCGGCCGCGTTGCTTCTTCTTACGGGGTACAGCCCGGTAGACAAAACGACCCCCGGGAGCCAGGCGGTAGTGCCCAGATGCTTCGTCGTCGTCGTTAGTAACGTTATAGCCCTCACGGACAGCCGAGCGGCCTGGAGCGCGCGTCCCCTCACCACGAGAAGACTTGCGCCCCTCATGGTCAGCGCGATCCTTATCGTCAGACCAGTAACTATAGCTTCCGGTTATGTTGCCATAGCGGTCATAAACGTGGTCAGAGCGCCCCTCGCGCCCGGCCTGGCTCTCATGGTCAGCGCGAACCTCATGAGCGGCCTGGCCTTCATGACCATGCCCGGCCTCATGATCGCTCAGCCCCTCGGGTCCGGCCAGGCTTTCATGTTCAAAGTGGCCCTCATGCTCGGCTTCGCGCTCACGCTCGCGTTCACGGGCCCGCCTAACATACTCCGCCTCAGCGGCAGCAAAATCGCGCTTAGCAGCGCGGCGTTTAGCCCGACGCTCAGCCAGACGCCGCGCCTTAGCCTCACGCTCACGCTCAGCCTCGCGAGCCTGCTTTTCACGCAGAACGGCCAGCTCCTCAGGGTTCAAACGAACCCCGTATTTGGGCTGGCCGTCCTCAGTTTGGTAATCGCTCACTTGGCCTGACGCAGCAGCTCTAGGGTCTCGCTAGCAACCTGCTCCTGCTTGACGTTAGCAACCACGTTCTCCACGAACAGGCGGCCGAGCACAATCACAGTCACGGTGGGCAGGAAGCCCAGCAGCAAAGAGATCAGGAAGGCCACAAAGCCGTTCGAGTCAGTGCTGCCATAGCCGCCAGGATGACCGTAAATGGTGGCGAATGCGTACACATATACGGCTTTGGAGCTAGCAGCAGCACCCGCACAAATCAGCCAGGCGAAGACAGCGGTGACGGTGATGGTCAGGTTAGCCAGCTTGGCGCCGGTTAGGGCAAAGGACTGCTTGAAACCAAAGTCGAACAGCGCGCCAATCGGGCTGGGCTGGGCCGGGCCGGCCTGGGGGTAAGCGCCGTAGCCCTGCTGAGCGGCGTAAGCGTTGGGGGCGTAGCCAACAGCCGGAGCGCTGGCAGCCACAATCGGGTTACCGTAAGCGTCTAGCTGTACGCCACCGGCAGCGGTCTGAGCAGAGGGGGCGCCGTAGTAGGCACCTGCGGGGGCAGGGATATCATTAGCGGGAGCCGGAGCACCGTAGGGCTGCTGGGGCTGGGGAACCTGGTTGTAGTCAGTCATAAAAGTCTGCCTCCAGTTAGATTTTCTTAGGGCTTTTAACACCCAGTTATGGGTCAGCCCTGATGGACTCCCCCTTAGCCTAACTCGAAAACCTTAGTTTCGTCTGGATCCGCGTTGCACAGTGACTTGTACTTCACCATCACTACCCGCCGCAAAAACGCGCGCACCTGCGTTAATACGCCAACGCAAAATGCGATTTTCTGCCTGTAGGGCAGCGTTTTGCTCTTCGAGCAGCAAAATCCGGCGGATCCCCTCTAAGTTAATTCCGGCTTGGCTGAGGGTTTGGATATAGCGCAGTTTTTCGACGTCGCTATAGGAGTAACGCCGCCCGCGCCCGCGTGACCGCTTGGGACTAACTAAACCCAAGCGGTCATATTGACGCAGCGTTTGTGGGTGCATCCCGGCCATTTGTGCGGCCGCAGACACCACATATACAGCCCGGTGGCGGGCGTCAGGCTCTAGTGAGCCGATCCCCTGGCCACGGCGTTTCACTTGGATACCGCTTCTTTGAGCTTAGCGCGCGGGTCGGCGTCACCCATGGCGGCGTCGAATTCTTCCAGAGCCTTACGGGCCTCGGCAGATAGCTGCTTGGGCACCGCAACTTCCAAGGTGACCAGCAGGTCAGTGTTGCCCTTGGGGGTGTGGGCACCCTTTCCACGCAGTCGCACCACGCTTCCCGACGACGTGCCCGGCTTGACCTTAATCTTGCTGAAAGTGCCGTCAAAGTTAGGTACCTCAACGACGCCGCCCAGGGCAGCTTCCTTCAGGGAGATCGGTACGCTCAGGCGCAGGTCTTTACCGTCCTGCTTAAACACCGGGTGGGGGCGAACCTTGATGTTAACCACCATGTCGCCGGCGTCGCCGCCGTCGGTGCCGGGGCGGCCTTTACCGCGCAGACGGATCTTTTGCCCGTCCTTAACGCCCGCCGGGATACGCACCTTAACAGCCCGCCCATCAGCAGTAATTTCCACCATGGTGCCGTTGACGGCGTCACGGAATTCCAGCGTGGCGTCGGTAACCACATCCTGGCCGCGCTTGGGGCGTGAGAAGCTGAAGTTGAAAGGCCCGGGGCGTCCATCGCGACCGCGTGTAGGCGAGGAGTAGCCGCCAAACATTTTCATCAGGTCATCAATGTTGATGTCTGCGCCAGCCGTGCCGCCAGCGAAACCGCCTGAGCCTGCGCCACCACCAAACATGGAGCCAAACAGGTCATTAAAGCCCGCGTTGGCCCCACCTGAACCGGAGGTGAAGCGCGCACCGCCACCAGCCATGGAACGGATGGCGTCATATTGCTTGCGGTCTTGCTCATTAGAGAGTACCGCATAGGCCTCGCTGACCTCTTTGAACTTCTTCGCAGCCTCGGGATTGTCAGCGTTACGATCCGGGTGGTACTGCCTGGCTAGCTTGCGGTAAGCCTTCTTGATGGCGGTGGCGTCAGCGTCTTTAGCAACGCCTAGTACCGCGTAAAAATCCTTAGTCATCCAGTCTTGACTGGCCATAATGTGGTCCCCACCTCCTAAATAAGGGGAAAGTCATTAATAGTTTCTTTTTTGGTTGCCGCTTTTTTTCTTTAGCGACTTTATTTTTTATAGCGACGGCGCAGGTAAAAGCTCACCTGCGCCGTCGTTATTTGCATGGTGCTTAGGCCGGGTTGGCGACCTGCACGCGAGCGTGGCGGACCACGCGCTCGCCGAGCATGTAACCGGGCTGGATCACCAGGTTCACCGTAGGTTCGGTGACTTCAGTGGAATCCACTGCCATCAGGGCTTCATGCAGGTTGGGGTCGAATACGTCCCCGGCCTGGCCAAAGCGGGTAAGTGAGAACTTGTCTTTCAAGATGTTCTCAATTTTGCTGCCCACCGCTTCAAAGGAACCAACCAGGTCCCCGTGTTGGCGGGCTAGTTCGATCTCATCCAAGACCGGGATTAGTGCTTCAGTGACCTGCTGGGCACCGGCTTCGCGGTGAGAGGCAGCCTGTTCGCGAGAGCGACGCACATAGGCGTTGTACTCCTGCTGCAGGTTGTACAGGTCAGCGTGGGCGCGGGCCAGCTGGTCCGTGGTCTCGTCTAGCTTGACCTGTAGCTCCTGAGCACTGACCTGACCAGCGTCGGCCGCCTCCTGGGCGGCGTCGGCTGCGTCTTGGGCCGCGTCGGCCGCGTCCTGGGCGGCCTGATTGGCGGCGTCGACGGCATCGGTTACGTCAGCCTCAGCGAAGGCCTCGTTAACCTGGTCAGCTAGGGCCTGTAGGTCCTCGTTTGAGGGCTCAGTGCTCACTTGTTTTCCTCGTCATCAACGATTTCGGCGTCAACGATGTCGTCGTCGGCCTTGGGCTGAGAGCCAGCGGAGGCGCCGGGGAAACCACTGCCAGCGGCGGGACCAGCCTGCTCGGAGGCGTACAGGGCCTGACCGATCTTCTGGCCTACCTCGTTGAGCTTGTCCTGAGCGGTGCGTACGGCGTTGATGTCGTCGCCCTCAAGGGACTTCTTCAGGTCGGCAACAGCGGCAGAAACCTCGGAGTGGACGTCCTCGGGCAGCTTGTCCTTGTTCTCGCGCAGTAGCTTCTCGATGGCGTAGGCCTGCTGCTCAGCGGCGTTGCGGGTCTCAGCCTCTTCGCGGCGCTTCTTGTCCTCGGCGGCGTGAGCTTCGGCTTCCTTGATCATGCGGTCGATGTCCTCCTTGGGCAGAGCACTGCCGCCGGAGATGGTCATGGACTGCTCCTTGCCGGTGCCCTTGTCCTTAGCGGACACGTGCACGATGCCGTTGGCGTCGATGTCGAAGGAAACCTCGATCTGGGGCACACCGTGCGGGGCCGGGGCGATACCGGTCAGCTCGAAGGTGCCCAGCGGCTTGTTGTCACGGGCGAACTCACGCTCACCCTGGTAGACCTGGATCAGCACGGAAGGCTGGTTGTCTTCAGCGGTGGAGAAGATCTCGCTGCGCTGAGCCGGGATGGCGGTGTTGCGCTCGATCAGCTTGGTCATGATGCCACCCTTGGTTTCGATACCCAGGGACAGCGGGGTCACGTCGATCAGCAGCACGTCCTTGCGGTCACCCTGGATAACACCGGCCTGCAGGGCGGCACCAACGGCCACAACCTCGTCGGGGTTAACGCCCTTGTTGGGCTCCTTGCCACCGGTCAGCTGGCGGACAACGTCGCTGACGGCGGGCATACGGGTGGAACCACCCACCAGCACCACGTGGTCAATGTCGCTGAGCTTTACGCCGGCATCCTCGATTACCTTGTGGAACGGCAGCTTGGTGCGCTCTAGCAGGTCAGCGGTCATTTCCTCGAACTGGGCGCGGGTTAGCTTCTCGTCCAGGTGGATCGGGGTGCCATCGGGGCCCATGGATAGGTACTGCTGGTTGATGGTGGTGCTCATGGCGCTGGACAGTTCCTTCTTGGCCTGTTCAGCGGCGTCGCGCAGACGCTGCATGGCGATCTTGTCCTTGGACAGGTCTACACCGGTGTTGGACTTTACGCGGTCGATCAGCCACTTGACGATACGGTCATCCCAGTCGTCACCACCGAGGCGGTTGTCACCGGCGGTGGCGCGCACCTGAATGGTGGAGAAGCCGTCGTCGTCCTTACCAACCTCAAGCAGGGAGACGTCGAAGGTACCGCCACCGAGGTCGAATACCAAGATGAGCTCGTCTTCCTTACCCTTTTCGAGGCCGTAAGCCAGGGCGGCTGCGGTAGGCTCGTTGACGATACGGTCAACCTTGAGGCCGGCAATGGTACCGGCGTCCTTGGTGGCCTGACGCTGCGCGTCGTTGAAGTAGGCGGGGACGGTGATAACCGCGTTGGTGACAGGCTCGCCCAGGTAAGCCTCGGCGTCGGCCTTTAGCTTGGCCAGGATGAAAGCCGAAATCTGCTGGGCGTTGTAGTCCTTGCCGTCAATGTTCACCTTCCAGTCAGTGCCCATGTGGCGCTTGACGGAGGAGATGGTGCGGTCAACGTTGGTGACTGCCTGACGCTTGGCAATGTTGCCAACCAGAATCTCGGGCTTGGCGTCAGGGCCGGTGGCCTTGGAGAAAGCTACTACTGAAGGGGTAGTGCGGCCGCCTTCAGCGTTAGGGATGATGGTGGGCTCCCCGCCTTCAAGGACGGAGATAGCAGAGTTGGTGGTTCCTAGGTCAATACCCACAGCGCGTGCCATAGTGTGTGCTCCTTGTTTGTTCTGTCTGTAATGTCTTTACTCAAGTATTCAAGTTGAGCCAGTGACTGTCAACTCTCTTCTTGAGTCCACCTAGCTCAACTTTGCTAGGGGGTGAATCATTCCCACTATTTGATGTGAGCTGGCACACTTTAAACTTTATGTCCTATCCTGAGCTCGTGGGCCCAGCCAAAGACTCCCCCTCACCACCAAACTCACTGTCAGCTGCTTGGCTAGACTCACGCCGAAAGTTAGGGCGTGGACACCACTGGTTTTGGTCTTCACTAACCGCCATTAACTCTGGCCCTAGCTGGCACCGCGCTGCACGTTGGACCGCCACTGTATGCGGCGGCCTACTTGGCTGCGCCCTAGTTTTGGGTCCTTCCCACGCCACTTTGGGCTTGCTCGGGGCCCAGTGCGCCAACGTTGGGCGCGAAGAGCCACTACGACGGCGCACTGTCTCCATGGTCATTAATGCCCTGGTATCCCTAGGTTTTTTCTTCTTGGGTTGGTACGCAGCCCCCTATCCTTGGCTTCTGCCCCCATTAATCACGGCCATGACTTTTTCGACCGTATGGGTGTGGCACGCCCTGATGGTGGGCCCGCCGGGGCCTACAAACACGGTGTTTGCCGGGGCCTACGGAACCTATATGGCCTCCACCCATTCAAGCGCACTAGAAACAATTGTTTCGGTTAACTCCCTGGCTTTCCTATTTGCTGCCTTAACCTCGATTGCCTTGATTGCCTGGCACCCCAACTCCCCTGCCCGCGAGGCTATCGCCACTGCAGAGGCCGCCGTCGCCAAATATGAAGCCAGCTTTGACAAGCCCCAATACGAGCGCGGGCCGCAACGCTCAGCCGCCTATAGCGCGGTGAATGAGGCTTGGTACACCCTGCGTAGTGCACGCACAGCCAACGAGCGCCCCCACACTGCCGCCTCACGTCAGCTGCATTCGCGCCTGCGTCGCCTGCATAGGCGCCTGGTGTTGGGACTGCAAAGTGAGTCTTTTCCCGCCCAAAATCAGGCCACCGGCTCACATTTTTTACGCACCCCCCTGGGCCGACCTCGCCCAAGCTACTTGCTGCGGCGGGCTTTCCATAAGGGCTCTCGCCCTTGGTTAACGGCGGTGCGGGCGCTGATTGCGGTGCTGCTGGCCACCACCTCTATGTTTTTTTCGCCTACCGCACATACTTCTTGGGCGGTGCTTAGTGCCCTGATTGTGCTGCAAAACGGCACTAGTCGCATGGATATGTCGGTGCGGGCACTGCACCGTGTAGTTGGCACTAGCCTGGGTTTAATTAGTGCTTTGGCGATAATGACGCTGGGGCTGGAGCCGTGGACCAAGCTGGTAATTATTTTCGCCTGCCTGCTGGGGATGAACCTGACGGCGAAGCGTAACTATGCGGTGGCGGTTTTCTTCATCACCACCTACTCGATGCAGATGCTTCCGCCCACTGCCCACTACTCCACTTCACTACTGTTTGCCGATCGCCTACTAGAGACTTTGGTGGGCGCAACCACGGCCCTACTGGCGATTTGGCTGGTGGGCCGCCATGCCCCGATCTTGTTGGTGCGGCGCCAATATCGTGCGGTTTTGCGGGCTATTACAGCTGTTCTCGACGACGCCGCTCGCGCCGAGGTGGATACTTTGCCGGCCTCTGCGCACCGACGCAACCTAGCTTTTGAGCTGTCTCAGTCCGGTACGGTTTTGGCTGGAGCCAGGGCCGACGATGCCGCTAGCCTAGTGGGTTGGCATGAGTTATCGCGGGAAATTTCCCGATTTGGTTTTGACGTGTTGGCTTCTGTATGGCGCAAATCTAGCGCTGGCCAGGCCCAACAGGCCCAGCTGGCGGCTGCCCAGGCGGCGCAGAATCTACGTGATTTTGTGCGTGACCTGCCCCCGCTTTCAACTACCAATATTGATACTGCCGCGCTAACTAAACGGGTTAGCTTGGCGCGCACCTTATACCTGGCAGATGCCTAAAAATAGAAAGCAGCAAGCTATACAACTTACTGCTTTCTGATTGCTATGTTATACCAGTATTTTACCGGGCAGGCATTTGTGCCGAAAAATAATGGTTATAGCGACGTAAGGAGCTAGAAAATTACTTCTCGTCCTTGTGTACGGCGTTCTTAACGCCTTCGATTGCGCCCTCTACAGAGTCCTTGACGTCCTCAACGGCGTCCTTAACCTTGTCAGCGAACTTTTCCGCAGTGCCTTCAGCTTCCGTCTTCTTGTCGCCGGTAACCTTACCCACAACTTCCTTGGCTTCAGCCTTGGCGTGGTTGATGCTGTCCTTGATCGACATGATCGTACTCCTTTTTAGATGGTAGTTAGCTTTTAGGATACTATTTTTTGGAGAAAATTGCTAGGATTTTTTCCCAAAGAATAATACGACTATAGCGATAACAATTACTGCACCCAAGATAGAGGGAATTAGAGCCTTACCAGCCAGGGCCGGACCCCAGGTACCAAACAGTCTTTGACCCACAAATGAGCCTATTAAACCTGCGACAACGTTGGAGAGTATCCCCATCGAGCCGCCTTTTCTAGTAATCACACCTGCGACAAAACCTATAAAGCCGCCAACAATAATTGACCAGACCAAAATTCCACTCCATTCGTATTATTTATGCGGAAGCTTTTGATTTCTCGTCGACATCGCAACAAACAAAATCTCGTATCTGGCATCAATCAAGAGAGATTGGCACCCAAAAAATAAAATATGTTGCGTAACACCTGCATTTGTTAGCATATCAGAGTTTTGTCCATACACTCAATCACCTACAAACATCCATCCTGTACGTCATCCTGTATGTTTAGGTGGCCACTTACAGCCAGCGTTTATGTCGTTAGGGCTGTTGGTTTGGGTCTGGGCCAGCCTTAGCGGCGGCGTTAGCAACTAGATGCCAAGGCCCCAGATTTAGCGGCCTTGCTACCCGCACTATCAGGTCTTGCCCCTCGATTAGGCATTGATTGAGGCTAGCTTGATTATCGCCAGCAACCCTGCCGGCTTGTTGGCAAGGCTGCGCCCCACCGGCAGCTAGCGGATCATTAAGCGCTTGAGCACCAGCCAGGGCGGCCAGGTCAGCTGCGCTTTGAGCTTTAGCGGCGCCACTATAGGCCGCCGCCACTAGGGCGATTACCCCAGAAAGCAGCAAGGCTAAAGCGATTAAAGCCAGTGACAGTACCGTGCCAGAGCCCTGCTCCCAGCTGCGGGCTTTGTTTTGACCAGGCTGGTTCATTGCTGCTCCCGTGGGGCGCAGGCGCTAGCCCGAATAGTCCACCCCAGCATGTTTAGGATGGGTGGCAGTGACACGCTGGCCTGCGCACATTCTCCACTAACACTGATTTGGGCCGCGCCATAAGCTCTAGCCGCTGCCGCATAGGGGTCCTCACCGGCCAGCTGCGCCCTGGCCGCCGCATTGGCTGCGCCTACTGCCCGCACCTGCCTAACACCTACAGCGGCCAAGCCCAGCACTAGTGCTAGCACTGCGATAACTGCTGGCAGAGTTAAGGCTAGTTCAGCGGTAACCATGCCCCGACAGTTGCAACTAGCCCTGCCAGTGCAGGGGTGGGCGCAGCTTCGCCCACGCCCACAGCACACACCTAAACCCTGGGGAGTGGTGGCGGCGCAAGTATTTACGGGCTTGCGCCGCCACCTTGGCATAAGCTGTAGGCGGCCGTTTAATCCGCCCAGGCCCATCAGGACACGCTCAGCGCGCTAGATAGTAGCGACTCGATCATTGGGCGTAGCCCACCAGAGCGAATAATCGCCAGTAGCAGCCCCGCAAAGGCTGCGGCTGCCACAGTGCCAATGGCGTACTCGGCTGTGGCCATACCGGCTTCAAGATCTAGGCGCTTATCGCCCTGGGCGCCGCCTTCGGGCTTACCTTCAGGTTTGCCTTCACTCTTAGCGCACTTGGTCTCCACAGCCTCCTTTGCCTCCTTGGCCCCCTTGAGTGAGTCACTGCCAGGCGCCAAAGACGCAGGCGGCCGCTCGTGTACCTGCTCCATGGTTTCCTCCTTTTGCCCCAGTTTGGGCAGTTTTAGTTGGATGGGCAGCCTGGTTGGCCAGCCCGTAAACAGTTTGTGGCGCCTTGTCTAACGCCTGCTTGCAGCCTGTGGATAGGGACTGCAGGGGGAAATTTGTTCCCCACCTGTGCTCAAAAATGCATCAGCGCTGACTCCGCCAACAGACCGCGAGGCACTAGAAAACCTACAGCTTAGAAAAGCTCAGGGAACAAGGCGTGGTCGCCGGGGGCCAGCAGAGGCATCAGCAGCTGGCAGCGTCACTTGTAGGCACAGCGGCAGCCGCAAAGAGAACAGGCGAAAGAGAGCAGACGGGCTGCGGATCAAAAGCCACACCGGCAAGATTCACGCAGATGCGGGACTTGTGGGCCGGCTCGCCAGCGGCCGGAGGCACGGCAGTTTTAGCCGGTGCACCACTCAGTTGGGAGTTTCAGCCAATTAAGTGGCAGTAAGTCAGTTAAGTGGGGCAACCAGTTAGGCGCCGGCAAGCACGCTGCGGCCCAAATAAACCACGGCCGGCACAATCGCCAACAAAATAAAGGCCGGCAAATGACACAGCCCCAGCGGCAACACCAGCCGTACCGCCAACCGGTTAGCATCCGCGCTAGCCTGGCTTTCACGCTGATCACGCAGGGTTTGCGCCCAAGCTTCAAGCATCGGTAGCGGGTTGGCCCCAACTAGCCAGGCCGGCGCTAAACATTGACTAAGTGCCTTATAGCCAGCCCGATTTGGCGCAGCCAGGCTCCAAGCTTCATCCCAACTCGCCCCAATTTCCAGCGCCCGCGCCACAAATCCAAAATCCTTGATTTCGCAGGCAAACCCCAGCGCCTCCAGGCACCTGGGGATACTGGCGCCACTATGCAGCGCCGCGCCGCACAGATCCAGCAGTAAGGCGTCGTCGAACTGGTTAACTTCCTCCTGAGCACGCCCCACCATGCGGGAAGTAACCAGGCGCCCCACACACAAAAACCCCAGCCCACCCAGAGCCGTGATGGTGCCCAGGGCACCGTCGAGCCAAAACTGCCACACCCGCACCCCTAAAAGCGCCCCTAAAGCCACCCCCACCAGCGGTAAAGCAGCCAACATGCGGGCCGTGGCCACCGGCGCCGCCAAAGCCGCATAACGTTGCTGCGCGCCGCGCGTAGCCTGCGTGATCATACCGGCCACCTGCCCTAACACCTGCGCCAGGGGCGAGCCCAGGCGCTGAGCCAAACGCTGCCCCGCCAGAGCCGATCTAGCCGCGAGCGCATTGACCCCCGCCTGTTGGTGCCGACTTTGCCCCAGCCACCAGGGGGTTTTGGTCGCAATCAAGCTGTGCAGGTAGAGGCTTTCGCCCGCCTGGTTGAGTTGGCTGGGGGCTCCGGCTTCGGCTAGGGCTTGGCTCCAGGCTTGGGTGGGCATCTGTCCGCCGGTAAGTCGCACCGATACCTGCACTAGCAGCATATTTAGTGCCACTGGTGGTTTGCGTTTGGGTAGTGCTGGTAGGTGTATGGGGCGGCTTCGGCGTAGGGGTGCACACCAGCACCAGGCCACTAGGGTCAGCAAGCTGGCTAGTAAAAGTGGGTGGGTTTGGATTACTGCGGCGATGGCGCTAAACGCTACTGTCAGGGCGGTTTCTAGGGCACTTTCTAGGGCGCTCGCGGCTAGTGCGAACAGCGTGGCCAGCGTGGATAGTTCTGACAGTGCGCCGCTGGCTTTACAGGTGGCGGCGCATAGTTTGGTTAGTGTTTCTACCAGCTGCCAGGCCATGGTTAGCTGCCTAGGGCTTGGTTTAGCGTTGGCCCAAGGCGGCGCCGCAGTAGTTCTAGGCCCGCACCTGGCACTAGCTGCCCATCATCATTCCAGGTTAGGGCGTCTTGGCAGATTAGTTCTCCAGCTTGGCGCCATAGCACTGCCAGGCTGCGTAGCCGGCGTAGGCCTTGCTGGCGTTCTAGGTGTATTACTGCGTCTAGGGCGCTGGCTGCCTGTAGGTTTAGGGCTTGGGGGGTTAAACCGGCTAGGGCTCCTAGGGCGGCTAGTCTTGCGGGCACATCCACTGCACTGTTGGCGTGGAGCGTGGCCCAGCCTCCTTCATGGCCGGTGTTGAGGGCGGTGAGTACGTCGGCTACTTCGCCGCCGCGGCATTCGCCCAAAATGAGCCTGTCTGGTCGCATTCTTAAGGCGATTCGTACTAGTTCGCTCATATTCACCCCGCCGGCGCCTTCCACGTTGGGGCGGCGTTCTTGCAGGTAAACCACGTGTGGGTGGTTGATGCGCAGCTCGCGGCTTTCTTCAATGCACAGTAGGCGCTGTTGGGGCTCGACTAGGGCCACTAGGGTGGCTAGCAGCGTGGTTTTGCCTGTGCCGGTAGCCCCGCTGATCAGGCAGTTTGCCCGTTTTTTGACCAGTAGTTCCAGCACTTTTTGCATTCGTATGTCAAACATGCCCGCCTGGCGTAGCTGCTCAATGGTGAAGGCTTTGGAGCGAAAGGCGCGCAGGGAAATCAGGGTGCCACAGGCGCTGACTGGCTCTAGTACTGCGTGTAGTCGACTGCCGTCGCCCAGGGTGCCGTCCACTACTGGGCTGGCTTGGTCTAGGCGTTTGGCACAGCCGGCGGCCAGGCGCACCGCTAAAGCGCGGGTGTCTGCCTCGCTCCAGCCTGGCGGTAGTGGGGCGCGTAGTAGCCCTTTTCCTCTATCTACCCACAGTTGGCAGCCGTTAAGCAGCACGTCAGTGACGACGTCGTCGTCTAGGTAGCGCTGTAAGGGGCCGGCCCCAGCGATGTCTTCATAAACCCCAATGGCCATATCCGCCATGGTTTGGGTGTCTGCCACTGGGCTAGCGGCCATGGCTTGGGCCCAGCCTTGGCCGCTGGCAATGGCGCGCCGTAGCCGACCGCCCCAGTTTTCCCAGCTAGGGGCGTTTTCGCTAGGAGGGTTCCCACGGCGAGGGTTTGCACTGAAAACGCTTGGTTCACTCATTTTTGGCCCTTTTGTGCCCAAAAGTTGGGGTTGAGCGCCCAATTAGCTAGGCGCGCCCCCACTTTTTTCTCTGCCCGCTTTAGCCTCAGTGGATCTAAACCCAGCTGTAGGCGCTGGCTTAACTCGCGCCGATTAGGCAGGGCACACACCACCGGGGCACCTACCAGTCGGGCTATTTCTTGGCTGGTTAGGTCTGCTCCCTGCTCTCGCAGGGCTAGGGCGCCTAAACCTGGGCGTACTTCTTGCAGCCAGCCGCGTGCAGCTAGGGCGGCGCGGCGGGTTAGGTCACTTACCAGCAGTACCCGCGTACCTTCGAGCTCATCCCAGGGCAGGTGCGGCAGTTGCAGCGCCGGCAGATCCACCACTGTTAACTGACAGCTGGTGCGTAGGGCGTAGATGGCTTGGCTCATTTGCAGCCAGTTTTTAGGCCCGCCTTGGCCGCCACTGCCAGCTAGTACCTTCACGCCGCGATATTTACCCAGCCCACGTACTAGTCTTTGGGGCCATAGTGGCGACTGATTTTTAGGCAGCTGCCCCCAGCTGGCGCCCTGGCAGTAGCCGCTCCCCAGGTATAGATCCAGGCCACCGTAGGGGTTGGCGTCCACCAGGGCCGCACTCACTGAGGCCTGCGCGGCCGACCCCCCAAAGCTTGGCCCCTGCGGCTGCGAACATACGTTTTGGTCTCGACGCCGAGCTGGCTGCGACGCCTCACCGCCACGGATTAGCTCTCTCCCAGCCCACGCCAGTAGCGCAGCGCTATAGGTGGCCCCAATGCCGCCCACCGCCCCGCACACAAACACCACTTGGCCAAGCTGGCTGGCCTGTTTAGCCAGCAGCACCCGGTATAGCCGCTCCACCTGGGTGGGTAGGTTCAGTTCTATTAGCTCGACGGCGTCGGCGCGCCCCTCTAACTGGTCCAGTAAGCCCCGGGCATGGGACGCTAAACCCGGCTGGCATACTCCCAGGCAGCTTTCTAGACAGTTTTGGCTAAGGTAAGCGAACTGGCCGGCCATATGTAGCGCATCAACCCCATTAACCCTGCCCTCGCCTGCAGCTTGCATCGGCACCTGGATGAAAGCTTCCACGTCGGCTATTTGCAGGTGGCAGTGCAGCTGCTCTAAATACTCAAGGGAACCAAAGCCCAGCACCAAAGGGCCTACACTACGGCCAGCCCCGGGCGGGCTGGGCGGACAAGCACATGCAGTTGCTGCGCCAACGCCGCCCTCAGGTGGGCTGGGCGCCGTCGCGCTTAACTCGACACTTAAAACCATGCTCAACACCCTGCCCCCACCAGGCCCCAGGGCGCTGCCAGGCTGTGGATAAAAAGCGTGGGGTAAAAAAGTTACCCACTTGTGGATTAACTCGGGAAATTTTCAGCTTGCGCTTTTACACTTCACAACACACCCCTGAAACTTCCTAAAGCCGAGGTAATCGCGTGTTTAAAACCCAATTGCGCCCACCGCAGCTAAGCTCGCGCCGCGCAGGCAGCCCCAACGCTGCCCCCAAAACCGCCACCCGCTGGCTACGCCCAGCCCTGGCTACGCTAACCACCCTGATGCTAGGCGCCGCCGCCCTAGCCCCCACCAGCCCCGCACAGGCTGGAGTTTTCAGCAAAGACCCCAACGGCGACGTCGCCCGCCCCTTCTACTACAACTCCGCCACCCTAGACGGCACCCCGGGCAAGCTACTGCGCCAAGAAGCCGCCGTCAGCGGCATCAACACCCTGGGGATCAGCAAAATTGGGCCCTACAAAGCCCAGCGCATCCTCTACTCATCCAAAAACCGCACCGGCAAAGACATTGCCGTCAGCGGCATCGTGATTGAACCCAAACGCGCCTGGAACGGTAAAGGCCAGCGCCCCATCATCGCCTACGCCCCAGGAACCCAGGGCATCAGCGACGACTGCGCCCCCTCCTGGAACATCGCCAACTCCATCGGCGACTATGAACAGCTGTTCTTCAAATCCTTCCTGGCAAAAGGCTACGCCGTAGTAGTCACCGACTATGAAGGCCTAGGCACCCCCGGCGCCCACACCTACATGGACCGCGTCTCCCAAGGCCACGCCGTGCTGGACTCAGCCCGCGCCGCCAGCCAGTTAAAGGGCTGGGACCTGGGCAAAAACAACCCCATCGTAATTAACGGCTACTCCCAAGGTGGCGGGGCCGCAGCCAGCGCCGCCGAACTAGCCGGCACCTACGCCCCCGAACTGAACATCAAGGGTGCAGCCGCAGGTGCAGTCCCGGCCAACCTCAGCGCCCTACCCGCCAAACTCGACGGCGGCAAATCCGCCCTATTCGAGCTCTACGCCCTCAAAGGCCTAACCACCAGCTACGGCGTCACCCTGCCGCTGTCACCCCACGGCCAGCAGGTAATGCAGCGCGCCACCAACACCTGCGTCATGGGCGGCAGCTTCTACAGCGGCACCCGCCTATCCCAGCTGACCAGCGACGGCACCGACGTGAACCAGCTCATGACCCAAGAGCCCTACCGCACCATGCTGGCCGAGCAGCGCATCGGTAACCTAAAGCCCACCATGCCCGTACTGCTCACCCACGGGCGTGGCGACGACGTCATCGACTACCAGGTGGGATCCACCCTGGCTAGCGACTGGTGCGCTCGCGGTGCGCGGGTGACTTTCACCCCCAATGACGCCAAGTCGCACACTGCCGGCGCCAGTGAGCACCTCAAGCAGTCGCTGGTGTTCACCATGCTGGTTTTGGATGGGCTCAGCCCCAACTCTTGCTCGGCCCGCTAATCTCCGGGCCTGGCGCGTTAGTCCCAGGCCTGGCTCACTAAGCCGACCCCTTTGGCCCGCCAGTTGGCGCTCGTTCAGTTACGACGACGCCGCTGGCGGGCTTTTGCGTGTCCGCCAGAAAGTTTTAAGTCAGCTAGCCTCGGCATCGTTTAGAGCTGCGTGGTGCCGGCCTGGACGGCGCGTGAGAGCTCACTGCCTTGACGCATCCCCTCCAGCAGCGCCTCAGCCTGCCAAATAATCCAGGCCACCACCCCCTCCAAACTGGCACTGGCATAGGCCTGGGCGGCTTCAGCGTAGGCTCCAGGTACACGTCCCGCGTAGTAGTCACTGACACTTACCCCAGTGGGGTCTAGCCCGTCGCGCACACTCAAATGCCGCACCAGCAGCCTGCCCAATGCCCCATTAGCTAAAGCGAAGGGGCGCACCGTAAGCATTTCGGCGTGCACCAACGCCACGCGCACCAGTGCCGGCAGGTTTGGGGTGTCAATTAAAGCCACAATCTGCTCTAGGCGCTCACGTAACTCTTGGCCGCCCAGGTTTGGCCCCGGCCCACCTTCAAGCAGCTGCCCGCCCGTAAACGCCGCCTTTCTGCCCTCAAGCAGCCCGCCACCTTCAAGCGACTGGTTTTCAAGCGCCTGCCCACTTTCGCGTGGGCAGCCCACCACCGCCTCACTGATTAAGCCCCCAACTGCCAGCGGCCCCGCAACGTCACGGTGCAAAGTTGCCATAAGCTGCGCCGTCGCCGGGACCACCGGACGAGTACGCCCCACCAAATCAGGCATATAACCAACCAGGCGGCTGTGTGCCCGCCACAAGCCGGTGGCCGCATCCCAAGCCGGATCCTTACTGGAAGCATGCGCCCCCGCCCCCTTAGGTCCGGTGGCAATTTGTTCACGCAAAGCCTGGGCGCTAACCACCGCCCCCTCAATGGCCGCGCCACTAACCGCCCCGCGCACACTAGCCTCCGCGCGGGCCTCACGCCAACGTTTACGCAGCGCCTCCTGCCACCGCAGCTGCGCTGAAGCCTCATATAAAGCCTCACTTGCAGCCGCTACACGTTCTTCACGGGCCAGTGCCAAACAGGCGTCAATAAGGGCATTAGTGCTCACAAATCAAAGCCTACGCGCTAGGCTCTAAGTGTGAGTACCGAGGCCACCCACCCCACTACGCAGCAAGTTGCCGACTCAGCCCCTCATGGCAGGCGCAGGAGTCACATAATCGCGAGCATTTTTGGCTTGGCACAAGGGGCGTGGGTGATGGCCCTAGCCGCCTTCGTAGTCAAATACCAGGGCCCTAACTTTGGCTTCAGCTACCAAGCTGAGCAGTACCTGCTGGCCTTGCCGTTGGCGGTGGCGGCTTTTGTGGTTTGCCGCTGGGTTGAGCGCTACTATGCCCGCAACTCCTCGCTGGGGGCGGTGGTAGCCGGGGTGTTTTTGCTAGGCGGCTCCCTGGTGCTGCTGTGGCTGCAAAAGTACTTCACCCTGGGACTGATCTCATTTGTTTGTGCCATGCTGCTATTTGGTGGGGCCATGGGCATGCGCCGTGCTCGCCGTGCTGGACGTCGCGAAGCGGTTTACGCCCAGCAAATGGCCAAGCTGGACCAGCAGCCCGGCCAGGTGCCGCTGCCGCCGCCTTCGCGTAAATCTGACCACGTGCTTTCTTTGGTAATCACCCCTTTACTGACGGTTTTTGCGCTGGTAGCTACTGGTTTTAGTTCCGGGGTGGTTGCTGGCGCGGATGTTTTCGCTGCCAACGCCCACACTTTCAGCCACGGCAAGGTGCTGTTTGCGCTGGTAGCTGGGGCACTGTTGCTGCTGAGTGTGGGGGCCTTAAGCGGCAACTCCACCGCCGGTACGGCCGCCACTGCGGGCACAATTTTCGCTTTCTACCTGGCGCTATGTGCGGGAATTTTGTTGGGCATCAAACACCCGCTGTTCACTGACCCGGCCAGCTATATCGTCATTGATCCGGTGGTGTGGATTTTCTTGGCGGCAGTGATGTCACCACTGGCACGTGGCTCACACTGGGCCCGCCAGGCCGGGCGTACCCAAATGGCTACGCAGTTAGCTATGGAAACCAATAAAGCAGCTGCTTAATCCATTAATCCAGACCTAAATATTTTTAGGAAAAACATTATTTTAGACACATATTCAGGCAATTCGCGCAGTTTTACGGCGTGCCTGGTAGTTAACGCAAAAAATAAGGGATACCTTTGCTTGCGCTATAGCTTTTGCCCAAGGAGACGCTGTGAGTACTAATCGGCCCAACGCAAGCATCTGGGACGACGACGAAGGCGAGGCCCAGCTGCGCCCCATGATGCGTAAAAATAATGCGCATCTTTTCGACGACGAACCTCCAGTTTCTTCACTTTCAGCCGCTAGCGCTGCCAGTGCCGCCGCTGCAGTAGCCGGTTACACCGCCAGTTCTGCCGCTGAGGCCAACGCCGCCTCAGCTTTGAGCGCTCCTAGCGCCTACTCGGTTGGCAGCGCCTCCTCTGCTTTGAGTGCCCGCTCTGCCGGTAGCGCCCACTCTGCGGTCAGCGCCTCTAGCGCCGCTGTGCCTTCAGCTGCCTCTGCGGCTGCGCCTGAGGCCGCTGGAGCTGCGGTTTCTGCACCCACCCCGGATTCAGCTGGTTCAGCCCCGCTAAGTGCCCGCTCTGGCGCTACTCCCGACGCCGCCCCTAACGCTGCTTCTGCTCCGGCTATGCCACCCAGCCAGGCCCCCAAGTCAGCTCCCAGCGCGCCGGTTAACGGCCCGGTTTTGGGCACCACCCCTTCGGTGCATGTGCCCGCTAGCTCTTTGGCTAACAATGGTGTGCCCGCCATGCTGGCTAACACTCCGCCAGCTACTGGCCGCCGCTACACCAACGCTGAGAACGCACACACTTCTGGCACTTTTGACTCTGCTGCCCGCCGCGCTACCGCCACCACGGCTGCCACCAGCGCCACTGCGTCTACCGGCGCTAGTGCATTAACTGCGGCCAGTGCGGCTGCCGCCTCGGTGACGGCTCAGTCTCCCGCTAGCGCCACCTCAGCTAACGCCCCGGAACTGGCCGACGCCGCTAAGCCGGCTGTTGCTGACGCCGGCGCCGCTAACCCTGGCGCGGTGCGTCGTCGTAGCCTGTTTACTGCCGTGCCTCAGCCTGTGCCTGTTGACGAGGATAGCGACGACGAAACCATCCAGGTGCCGGTGGTGCGTGAGGATCTGATCCCGGATTCCTTCTCTGCCGCTAGTGCCGTATCAGCTAGCGCCGCCTCTGCTAGCGCAACCTCGGCTGCTGAGAGCGCTTCTGCCGCTGAAACTGTCTCTGCTGCGGAAACCAGCTCTAGCGTGAGCGCCGCTAGTGCCCCCTCAAGCCTAGAGCACAGCTCCGCTGCGACCTCCCCGGCCTCAGCTAGCGACGACGTCGCCCCGGCCCCCGCAGCAACTCCGGCCCCCGCAGTAACCGTACCGACCCCGGAAAGCGCCGTCCAGGCAGACCAGGAAGCTGTAGACAGCGTCCAGGAGCTAAATGACGCGCATGAAGTTGAGGCCGCTGCTGTCCCGTTGCCTACCGACTTTGATGCTCCCTCTGCTATCAGCATTCCTACCCCGCCGCACACGGTGAGCTCGGCTTTGTCGGCAGAGTCCACTTTCTCTATCGATTCTGCGGTTTCTGCCGCCTCTGCCGCCTCTAGCGTGGGCATTACCCTACCGTCTGCGGCTACTCCAGCCCCGGCCGTGCCAGTCACCCCGGTACCAGCCGTCCCGGTCACCCTGGCTGCCGGCGCCACGGACACAGCCAGCAACGAGCTCAGCAAGACCACCCCAACTGCAGATGCACCCGAGCCGCCGGCTCCCCCGGCCCCTGAGCAGCCTGAAGCGACTAAGGCTGACTTTGCTGACGATGAGGTGGTGGCCAGTGACCACACTGAAACCACCATCATGGACGCCGCCGACATGGAGCTGGAGGAGGTTGTTAAGCCAGTAGTTACCAGCACCTCCCCCGTAGGGGTTGAGCGCCTAGACCACCTGGCCACGGCAGACTCTGCGGATCTGGCCCCGGTGGCCCCCAGCCCCTCTAGCGCGATCTTCGCCTCCACCCGCACTGCTGCTTTCAGCGATTCGGCTAACCAGTCCGATGCAGACAATGAGGTTGACGACGACGTACTGCTAGCTGGCTCCACCGTGGTCGGTAAGCCCGCCTCACGCGCTGCCGCCCACTGGGGTGGCACTCTACTGGCGCTAGTGCTGTTCCCGATCGCCTGGTTCTTGATGCACACCGCCGCTAATGCCCTCACCGGCGCTTTGGCTGATGGCTGGCCTAAGGTCTTTTCCACCGCCGGCATCATTGAGCTAGGCATGGCGATAGTGCTGCTGATCGTGGTGATGGCGACGGCGCACCGCTCTTCCCTGGGCACCTTCGTCACCGGTATTACTACCTTGCTGATTGGCTTGCCCTTTGTGGTGGTGCCTTCGATTACCAAGCAGTACCTGGGTGATTTCCTGGCCAATATGGCTTTGCAGTCGCGCTTTGGCCGGATCTTGTCTGAGGCTATTCTTCTCGACGGCGTCAGCGGCCGCCTGGTGATCATTGGCCTGTTCCTGATCATGCTGGGCGTGGTTTCGCACTCTACCCGTCGCGCTGGACGCCGCGAGCGCCTAGTGATGGATCGCGCTAACACCAAAAAGTAGCCTTATAGCTAAGAGCAGCCTGTTAACTAGCACCAAAACCTGTTAGCAGGCACGTTGGCCCCCGGACTTAAGGTCCGGGGGCCAACTACGTTTTGTGGGCGCTAGCGCGTTAGCGCCGTCTGAGGGCCACCTGGTTAACGGCCAGCGGGCCGGTTAGAGTCCGGCCAGGGCACCGCCCGCGCAGCAGGGCATTAGCGCCACCGCGTAGCAAGCGCTAGCACGCTAGCGGGTGATGGTGTGGTGGTGCTGTGTAGCACCAAAAATAGCCTCGTTGTCGTACTCAAAGTTGGCTGGGCTGATGGGTTTACCGGCAGCCATTTCGGCGCGCATATGGGCCACTACCGCATCCAAAGTGCCGAATTTAGCGGCCACTAGGCGCTGACGCTGGTAGCCCACCCCGTTGCGACTGATGTCGTCCAAGATGGCAAGGTCATCTAGGCAGCCCAGGTCTGCAGCGGCAGGCTCTAGCTCTTTAAGCAGTAGCGGCAGGGTGTCGGTAATGAGCGCCTCATCGCCGTGGATGTTTTCGATTAAAATCGCTTCCATACCATAGCGGGCAGCACGCCACTTGTTCTCGTCCAGGAACCAGGGCGAAATGGTTTCTAGGGTTTCACCCTTATCTAGGCGTCGTGAAGCGGTTTCTACCAGGGCATGTACCAGGGCGGCAATGGCGCGAACCTCGGTTAAGTTAGTGGCGGCGTCGGCCACGCGCACCTCAATGGTGCCCAAGCGCGGCGAGGGGCGAATATCCCAGCGGATCTCGTCGAAGTGGTCAATCACGCCGGTTTTGAGCATGTCGTCGGTGTAGTGCTCCAGGTCCTGCCAACACTCAAATAGGCGCGGTACGCCCGCTGTGGGTAGCTGCTGGAACACCATGGCGCGGTTATCGCAGTAGGCAGTGTCTACACCCGCCCAGAACGGGGAGGAAGCGCTGAGGATCTGCATATGCGGCAGTTTGGTGGCCAGGTAGTTCAAGATCGGCATGACCTTGTCACGGTCCTCAATACCCACATGCACGTGGGTGCCAAATAGCAGCATTTGCCGGCCCCAGAACTGGGTACGGTTAACTAGCTCGGCGTAGCGACCTGAGTCTGACACGCGCTGAAAAATTGGGTCAGCAAAGGGGTGTGAGCCGGCGCTGGCCAGGTCGATGCGTAGCGGCTCTAGCACCGGGCGTAGCAGCTCTATGCCTTCTTGTAGGTCGGCGGCGCAGGCGGCCACGGAGAACTGTTTGCGCGAAACTAGCTCCACCGTGTTACGTAGCATCTCCCCATGCACCAGCGGGGTGTCGGGGTGGGCGCGGTGGAGCTGGTCAATTACCCAGTCACCGCATTGGCGTAGGTTTTCGTCGTCGCAGTCAATTAGCTGAAGCTCCCACTCCACGCCAATGCTGCTACGGTCCGACTTGGCAAAGTCGATGGCCATTTTTTCTCCTCTACGACGCCGCCCCTGCTTGAGGGCTTATATGGCGCCGTTTGTTTTGGGCCAGATTAGGCGCAGTGGTGCTTAGGCGGTGCGCTGGTAGCGCTCAACGAAGCGGGTAATGAGCTGGTTAGCGCTGAGTACATCAGCACTGTCGCAACGCGCTATGACGGCGGCCTTCTGGTCGGCAGGGTAGTAGGTGTCCCCGTAGGTGTTGATGCGGATATGCATACCTTTACGGGTGATTTCGGGGTGGAACTGGGTGCCGTAAACGTTTTTACCCCAGCGCAGCATTTGCACGTGGCAAAAGTCCCCGGTGGCGAGGATGGAGGCCCCCTTGGGCAGTATCCCTACGGCCTGTGAGTGGCCGGTGTAGGAGTAGAAAACTGGGCCTGCGTGGGCGGTAAGCGGGTCGCGGTGACCGTCGTCGGTAAGGCTGATACGGGGGGCCTGTAGGTCCTCCCCGAAGCCGTCTACCAGTTTGCCGCCGCTAGCTAGACTCAGCGCCTGCAAGCCAAAGCAGATACCCAGGGTGGGGAAGTCTTGGTCGATCAGACGCTTAGCTAGCGCACGTACACGCCGCTCTACGCGCTGATGTTCTGGGGATTTATCCTCGCCGTGGAAGCCGAAGGGAGAACCCGTAATGATTACCCCGCTGTAGTCGCGTTGCAGGTTTAGGGTTTCCGGCTCACATGCATCGGTATCTAGTAGATCCATGATCTCTAGATCCTCATCACCTAGGCGCCCGTACATTCGCAGCGTGTTTAACTCATCAGTGGCAATGTCTCCGGTGGGACGGCAAACAGCCACAAGGAATGGTAAACGCGCGGTTGCGGGTGCCGATTCGGTGTGCATACATTGCACGCTACCAGTAACCATCAGCAACGCACACTATGACAATGGTTAAAAACAAAACGTCCCAGGAGCTTTACTCCTGAGACGCAGTTTACGAGTCGGGGTGACAGGATTTGAACCTGCGGCCTCTTCGTCCCGAACGAAGCGCGCTACCAAGCTGCGCCACACCCCGTGGTGCCTGCCTATCATAGCGTGTTTAGCAACCTTAAAGCCAATTGCAACCCAAACTTGGGATGTGTAGCGCGTTACAAACAGCTATTTAGCGGGCGGTTAGGGTCAGCTTAGCGGGCTGTGAGGGTCAGCAGGGTGGCTTCAGGACGGCAGGCGGTGCGTACCGGCGTGAAGGGGCTGGTCCCCAAACCTGCCGAGACGTGCAGGTAGGCCTGGCCATCCTCGCTAGCTGGGGCAGTGCCCTTGTGGATGGCTTTGAAGCTAGCAGGCCAGGTACTTAGGCCGCTGGCCTGGGCTGGGGGTAGATCACAGTTTGACACTAGCGCCCCATAGCCGGGTAGGCACAGCTGGCCTCCATGGGTGTGTCCAGCCAAAATTAGCTGGGCGCCGTCGGTCACCATCTGGTCTAGCACGCGCTGGTAAGGGGCATGGGTTACGCCAATTTTCACGACGGCGGCGCTACTGCCCCCCGCAGCGCTCTCCCCCGCAGCTACAGGCTCCGGGAAGGCGTCGTCGTCGGCGTGAGCATCAGCCACACCCACTAGCTCGATGAGTTGACCGGCCGCTTCCACCATATCGCGACAGTTATCCAGGTCTTTCCAACCGCCAGCTAGCTGCATGTCACGTACTTCCTCCCAGGGCAGTACAGGCAAGTCAGCAACCGGATCATCATTGCTACGCGGATCGCGGCGCAGGTAGCGGGTGGGTGAACGGAAAACCGTGCCGTGACGGTCGTGATCACCGAGCACAAAGGCTCCAGGGAAGGCCAGTAGCGGCTCCAGGGCCTCACCTAGGGCGCTTACGCCACCTAGGGTAGATAGATTGTCGCCGGTGTTAATAACCAGGTCTGGCTCAATATCTGCCAGGGCCCGCACCCACGCCACCCGGGCTTTGGTGGCGCCGGTTAGGTGCAGGTCAGCAATATGCAGCAGCTTGATGGGCGCCGAGCCGGGGGCCAGTACGGGCACCTCAATGCGACGCAGCACCGGCCAGCGAGCCTCGATTAGGCTCCACCCTAGGGTTGCCACCCCCACGCCGCCGACAGTGCCGACGGCGCAGGCTAGTTGTTTAAGCGCACTCACTGGCCGCCCCCGCTGTTGCGACGGTCCTGGGGGGTGCCGGTGGAGTTGTCAGCACTCAAACCGTTGGTGGTGGTGTTGCCCCCCTGGGAGTTGTTGTAGGTGCCGTTATTACCGGTGCCGTTGTTGTAGTTGCCGTTATTGCCGGTACCGTTGTTGTTAGTACCGCCATTGTTATTGCCGTTGTTGTTATTGTTGTTATTGTTGTTGTTGCCGGTGTTGCCCTGAGGGGTGGCCCCAGTGTTGCCGACGGCGCTGTTGCCACCCAGGCTGACCTGGTTGAACTGCTGAACTTCAGTGCCCGAAAGAGCCGAGTTCATGTAGTCGCGCCACAGCGGGGCGGGCAGGTCAGAACCGTACATGGTGGAGTAGTAGCGACCACCAATAACCTGGCCGTCCATGTGGAAGTTACCCTCAGAGTGGCCTACCCACACGGCGGTGGACAGCTGCGGCACAAAGCCCACGAACCAGGCGTTATCCATCTTTTCGGTAGTACCGGTCTTACCTGCGCTAGGCCGGTTAAGGGCAGCCGCTGCGCCAGTACCGTTCCCCTTCATTACATAAGTCAGGGTCAATGCCACCTGATCTGCGTGAGTGGGGTCCATAACCTGACGGCAGGCAGTTGAGGGGACCTTGATCTCAGTGCCGTCATCCTTGGTTACCTTGGTGATGGCGGTGGGCGGGCAGTAGGTGCCGTGAGCCGCGAAGGTGGCGTAAACATTGGCCATGGTGATCGGAGCTACGTTCATGGTGCCCAGCACCATGGAGGGGTTGTGGTCGATTTCCCCGCCATCAACCGTGGTTATACCCAGATCCTTAGCCAGACCGGTGACCGCGCACAGGTCCATACGGCTAAGCATGTATACGTAGCTAACGTTTACCGACAGGGCAGTAGCGTTAATAACCGTGTGGTTAACGTTTTCTGAAGCATTAGCGTTATCCACGTTCCAGTTTTCAATGGCGAAACCCGGGTCACAGCTGGCGTGGAAGTCACCGGTGGTGAATACGTGGCTAGCACCGCCTAGCACCGTGTAGCCAGACATGCCCCGTTGGTACCACTGGGCCAAAACAATCGGCTTGAAGGATGAACCAGGCTGGAAACCACCAGTGTTAGAGCCGCCGTGCTTAGAGTCGGCCGCGTAGGACAGCTTAGTGGCGGTGGGGTCATCATTGCTGGGCTCACCATAGTTGGTATTTTGCACCATGGCGATGATCTTGCCGGTGCCCGGCTCGATAGATACTAGTGCACCCTTAACGTTGGACTCATCCCCAGTGGGCAGCCAGTTAGCCATGGTGTCGTAAGCGGCCTGCTGCTTGGCCATGTCCAAGGTGGTGGTGATCTGCAGACCACCGCGTAGCAGCAGCTGACGGCGAGTAGCCTCATCCTTACCGTAGGCGTCGTTAGTGAGGATCTCACGCACCACGTATTCACAGAAGTAGGCGGCACTCTTGGTTACGCCGCTAGAGCCTGAGCCACAGCCGCCGACGGCGTTGGTTACCTTCAGCATGGAGTCGATGCTCTGACTGGTGGCTTCCTTGTACTGCTCCTGAGTGATGAACTTTTCCTCAAGCATCTTCTGGAGCACCCAGTCACGGCGGGTCTTAGCCGCATCAGGGTTGGTGATGGGGTCGTAGCGGGTAGGCCAGTTGGTCATACCAGCCAGCAGCGCAGCTTCACCTACGCTCAGACTGTCGGCACCGTGAGAGAAGTAGTGGCGGCTGGCAGCCTCAATACCGTAGGTAGAAGGACCGAAGGCTGCAATGTTGAGGTAACCCTCCAGGATCTGCGCTTTGGTGTAGCGCTTTTCCAGTGTCAAAGCGTATTTAGCTTCACGCAGTTTACGGGCCGGAGTGGCAGCGCGGGCAGCCTCCACAGCCTCCGGGTCGCTAGCCTGCAAACCCGCCTCAATAAGCACGTTTTTAACGTACTGCTGAGTCAAGGTAGAGGCACCCTGGGTGGAGCCACCGGCTGCGTTGGTAGCTACCGCACGCAACATACCCGACAGGTCCACACCCTTGTGCTTGTAGAAACGCTTGTCCTCAACGGACACGATAGCGTTTTGGGCATTCTTGGAAATCTTGGCTAGCGGCACCACAATGCGGTTTTCCGCGTAGAACTGTGCGATGGTTTGACCAGCTGAGCCCTTTAGATAGGAAATCTGGGAGGGCTGAAGCACGTTGAAGTCGCTAGGTAGCTCGTCAAACAGCTGCACTGAGGCATCTGTAAGAACTGAAGCCGCCCCTACAAAGGGCAACGCGAAACCGGCAGCGAACACGCCGCCACCAACGGCCAACATAAAGAATGAGAGCAGTGCGGCAAGTAGCTCCCGGGGAGAGGAGAGGGAGACTCTCGAGCTAGCAGACTTCGACATAGCCCCTAGCCTACGTCATGGTGCAAGCAATGAGACAGAGCGGCTTGGTAACACTTCTGGCATGCAGGCCAAAATTTTTGTTAGGACTAATACCTGGTTTGACCCTGTTTTTGTGCCAATTTGGAAAATTTTGAAATAACGTGCAGCGAGAATTTGAATCCGCGGACAAACAGGCGTAGAGTCTGGGGTGAGCTGAGTAACAAAGAAGTGCTCGCCTGGACAAATGAAAGTAGTTCCAAAATGAATAACGAAATTCATTCCTGGACCCAATTGGCAGCGTGTGCCGGTATAGACACCACTCTGCTGTTTGGGAAGGGGGCCGAGCAGCGGGAAGCGCGCGAATTGTGTTACTCGTGCCCGGTGCGTTTGCAGTGCCTGGCCGAAGCCCTCAATGGCGACTCTAGCTTTGGAGTTTGGGGCGGCTTAACTGAACGCGAACGCCGCGCCTTGATCCGCAACATGCCCCACATCACTGACTGGGCTGCCTGGCTTTCCAGCGACGACGCCCTGGCGGAGGAAATCCGCCAACTACGCAAACCTGCCCGCACCTCCCTACTACGGCGCAAGCCCAGCCTGAGCGAGGCTACCTCTCACGCCGCCACCACGCGCGCCGCAGCCTAAGATCAGACCACTTCAAAGCGCCCGCAACCCCACCCTTTTCATCCAGCTAACAGGTAGGCTGTAATCATGACTACTTGGGAATACGCAACCGTGCCGCTAATCACGCACGCAACTAAGCAAATCTTGGATCAGTGGGGTGCCGACGGTTGGGAACTAGTCCAAATCGTTCCCGGCCCGGCAGGTACCGAAAACCTAATCGCCTACCTCAAGCGCCCCACCAACTAGTGGCTACCTTAAGCGCTAGCACCACTACATAAATCAGTGCCCGGCCGTTTAATTACGACCGGGCACTAAAGCTTGTGAGCGCTATTTATACGCGTTTATCAGCGGGCGCGGCGCTTGAGGCGCTCGACGTCGATAAGGGTTACAGCGCGCCCCTCCAGGCGGATCCAGCCACGGGAAACGAACTCGGCCAGAGACTTGTTAATGGTCTCGCGCGAAGCTCCAACTAGCTGAGCTAGTTCTTCCTGGGTTAGGTCGTGGGGGACATGGATGCCGTCTTCAGTGGGTGCACCAAAGCGCTCAGCCAGGTCCAACAGGGCCTTGGCTACACGCCCAGGAACATCGGAGAAGACCAGGTCAGCTAGGGCAATGTTGGTGCGACGCAAACGCACCGCGAGGGCACGCAGCATGTCCTTGGCCAGCGTGGGGTGGGAGTCAATAAAGCCCATTAGCTGGTTGTGCTCTAGAGCCAGCAGCTCAGTGGTGGCCACGGCGGTAGCGGTGGTAGAGCGCGGGCCCGGGTCAAATAGAGTTAGCTCGCCGACTACTTCGCCGGGACCTAGGACCGCTAGTAGGTTCTCACGGCCGTCAACAGAGGTGTGACCTAGCTTCACCTTACCGGTGAGCAGGATGTATAGGCGGTCGCCGGAGTCACCTTCATTGAATAGAACCTCACCACGGCGCAGAGTTGTCTGCGACATCATGCCACGTAGCTCTTCTCGCTCCTCAGGCGACATACGCTCGAAGAGTGGGATGCGCGCAATGATGCTGTCTTCCATATTGCGTCTCCTCGTTTGGGGATCAGGTAGCCGTCAAAGGGCTGATTATTGACTAATTTACCACACCTGTGATGTGATCCACTAGAGATTTTGGGCATTTGTACTCAGTTTTGCCAAAGTTTAAGGTGCTAGCGTTTGTGCAGATCAGCGCTATTTTCGCTGAAGTTGACCCAATTTTCGTGACAGTTTGACACAAAGTTGTCAGACCTATAGCCCATTAATATTATTTTGCGCCAGCTACCCTAAACCGCACTTTAGGCACCCTTTTTTGGCTCGTTTACACTCCCTGCGCCCAGCTAATTTTCAGGCTTCCTCAGGTTTAAGACACCAAGCGTTTACCTGGTGAAATTGTAATGACTAGCCCCCTCAACCCGCCCTAATCGGCTACCCTGGAAGGGTGCCTCAGGTTGAAACAAAAGCAAACTACCGCTCCCGCATGGCTCAGCGCCAAAGCGTCATTATCGGTACCTGTCTAGTTCTAATGGTTATTGCTACGGCCCTCGGTTTGGTCGTAGGCACTGGGCTAGTCAAAGTACCAGACCCTGGCTTCCAAGCCGTCCCCACCCCCACGCTAGTTAAACGCATCCCGGTATGCCCTGCCGCCCAAGCGGTTACTGGCGAAATTACTGACATTAGCGTCAATATCTACAACGGCACCAAGAAGGCCGGTTTGGCAGGTAGCGCCGAAACTAACCTGAAAGACACTGGTTTAACTGTGCTTAGCACCGGTGACTGGGCCGAGGGCGCCTATGACGGCAATGTGCTGCTCACCGCCGGACCAGCGGGTATCACCAATGCTTACACCGTGGCCCAGGTATTTAGCGGCACGGTAGTGGTCCAGCAGGACCCGCGCGCCTCTTCTTCTGACACCACTGTTAACGTAGTTTTGGGCGCCCAGTACAACCACGGCATCAAGTCTGCTGCGGAAATGGCTGCCATTAAGTCTGGCTCCCCCATCACCGCTCCTGCCGGTTGTTCTCAGCCCACTGCGGCCGCATCCGAGGGCAAGAAGTGACCTTTTGCTTGCGCTTGTATTCACCTTTTTACAGCTAGGAATTGTTAGCGCATTAACCTACTTCAAGCTGGCGCCCTGGGCCCGCGCTTATATAAAGGCTGTGGGCGACGCTCCCTGCGAAGCTTGGTCAGCTAAGGACCTGCTACTAGTGGCCGCTTTAACCAATCGAGGCATGGCGGTTAGCGTGCTACTAGGTGGCGCACTTTTAGTGGGGGTGCTGTCACTACCTCAGGCACTAACTGGCACGGCTGCGACGTCGTCACTACCCCTGTCCGTGCCGGTACTAGCCGCCCTGATCCCTGCCGCCCTGGTGGACTGGCGCGTGCAACACCTACCCACCCGCCTGCTTTCGGTTGCCGGCACAGTGTTGCTTTTGGGAATGGTTTTAGCCTGGCTAGGCCCGCAAGTAGCGCCTGCTGGTATCGACGACGTCGCCGCTCCCCTACGCGCTGGCGACTTACTGCGGGCTTTGGGCGGGGGCGCCCTGGTGTATATTGCCCTGGCTGCATTGAGTTTGCTGCCGCAGCTGTGGGGGCGAGCTCCGGGCATTGGTATGGGTGACGCCAATTTGTATGTGGTACTGGGGCCACTGTTAGCTTTGCACGGCTGGAGCACCCTGCTAATGGGTTTGTATTTGGGTTTTTTCTTTGGTGGTCTGGTGGCGCTGGCTTTGCTACTTAGCGGCAGGTTGAAACTTAAGGGACGTATCGCTTTTGGGCCTTGGTTGATGGCGGGGGCCGCAGCGGCCCTGGCGCTGAGTGTGTCCTAACTACTACTGCCACAGCATTAGCTTGCGGCGAAATTAGGTCTAGACTGGTGGTCTGGCAGCGCTCGGACGACGACGCTCGAACGCGCCAGACGCACGGGCTCTGCCGCATGGACCCCTTTTTCCATTGCGACAGGAGACAGTAAATGTCTAAGGCAGGTTTTTGGACCCTGCACGGTGACGGCCGCTCAGTAAAGCCGGGAGACGTCGTCGCCCCCCACGAACGTCTAACCTGGCCGCGCACCATCGGGATTGGTGTGCAGCACGTGGTAGCTATGTTCGGCGCTACCTTCCTGGTGCCGCTGCTCACCGGCTTCTCCCCTACTACTACTTTGTTCTTCTCCGGCCTGGGTACCTTGCTGTTCCTAGGAATTACTGCCGGACGTTTGCCTTCCTATCTAGGTAGTTCTTTTGCCCTGATTGCCCCTATTGGCGCAGTCACTGGCTACAACGCTTCTAATGGCGGTTTGATTGACCCACACAAGGCCTCCCTAGCTCAGGGAGGCATTATTGCGGTGGGTCTAACCCTGGCGGTTATTGGTCTGCTGGTGCACTTTGTGGGTGCCGGCTGGATCGACAAGCTGATGCCTCCGGTGGTTACCGGTGCGATTGTGTCCCTGATCGGTTTCAACCTGGCCCCTTCAGCCTGGAATAACGTTAAGCAGGCTCCTATCACCGCCACCGTCACCATTGTGTCTATCCTGCTGATCACGGTGCTGTTTAAGGGCATCATTGGGCGCCTGTCCATTTTGATTGGTGTGCTGATTGGTTACGCCACCGCCGTGGCCCTGGGTGAAGTGGACTTCTCCGCTATCAACAAGGCCGCCATCGTGGGTCTACCCGCCTTCCATGCTCCCAGCTTTGACTTTAAGTACCTGGGGGTGTTTGTGCCCGTAGTGCTGGTGCTGGTGGCTGAGAACGTGGGTCACGTTAAGTCTGTATCCGCTATGACCGGCGAAAACCTGGACAACATCACCGGCCGCGCCCTGTTTGCCGACGGCGTTTCCACCATGCTCGCTGGTAGCGGTGGCGGTTCTGGTACCACCACTTACGCCGAGAACATCGGTGTTATGGCTGCTACCCGCGTCTACTCCAGCGCCGCCTATGTGGTGGCCGGCATTTCTGCCCTGGCGCTGAGCCTGCTACCTAAGTTCGGCGCGGTTATTGCCACCATTCCCGCTGGCGTGCTGGGCGGCGCCGCCACGGTCCTGTACGGCATGATCGGTATGCTGGGTGTGCGTATTTGGGTGCAGAACAAGGTTGACTTCTCTGACCCGGTAAACCTCAACACTGCTGCCGTAGCCATGGTTGTGGCTATCGCTGACTACACCTGGGTAGTGGGCGACATGTCCTTCTCCGGTATCGCCCTGGGCTCCTTCGGCGCCATCATCATCTACCACCTGATGCGCGCTATCTCGAAGCTGCGTGGCACCAACCTGGAAAGCCCCTCCCCCGCCTCAGCACCTGCCGGCGTGGAACTGGAAGGCCCGGCCTACTCCAAGCGCCACAAGCAGGCTTCTAAGGCTGACGAGCAGGAATAACTGACCGCTAGCTAATAGCACTAGGGTCACTTATGTTTCACGTGAAACATAAGTGACCCTACGTTTATCTGGGATAGTCAAAACGGCTGTGGCCGACTAGGACCACCTTGCGTGCCGGCATACCCACCTTGTGCGCCGGCACGCCCAGCTTCGAGGGTCAGCACGCCCAGTTTGTGTGCCAACAGATCCAACTTTGATAGTTGGCAGCTGGGTTGATGTTGCACAGCGTGGCCCAGCTGGGCACACTTAAGACATGAGCGTATCCGGCGTATTTACACACCAGCCCCCCAATAGTGATGCCGGCGCTAATCAAATCGGCTCTCCGGGCCAGATTGTTCCTGACGATTTTGTGTTTCCAGGTACGCAAGAAGTAAATCCACGTGAGGTATTTGCTTTTGCGGGCTATAACGCTCCGCGACAAAAAACTCCAGCAATCTGCTTCATCGCCCTAGCCTCGCTAATACTATCCCCGATTCCCGGGGTAGTTCTCGTAACCATGGTTTTGGGGATTTTTGCGATCGTAGAATCTAAGCGGGCCGGTTATCGCGGCTGGGTAATCTCCTGGATCGCCACTATTATTTCCTGCCTGATTTTTGCCATTTACCTCCTGGCAAACGCTTAAACGGCGCCGCCAAGCCTAAGCCCCAGTACGCCGTCGGCCCCGACACCCAGGGCGCCGTCGAGGAACCCCGGGACACTGTCGAAAAACGCAGCCAGCCTAGAGATCCCCACGCTTTTGCAGGCGCTGCAAGGACAAGTAACCCAGCGGAATCGGGATCCAGAAGGTAACCAGACGGTAAACCAACACCGCAGACACGGCCACACCGCTAGGTACCCCGGCAGTAACCAAACCACCGGTGAGAGCCAATTCCACCGGACCCAAACCACCAGGCGAAGGCACCACAGAACCAACCGTGTTAGAAGCCAGGTAAGTAATCGCCAACACCGCGAAAGGCAGCGAATAGCCAAAGGCCCACAGCGAAGCCCCGAAAGACAAGATGTAGGCCAACGACAAAATCACGGTACCCAACACGCCCACACCCATACGAGTGGGGTTGGAAGCCAACCCCACCAGACGCGGCCACACCTGCTTAACAGTG
>ERZ1699235.19-NODE-19-length-66304-cov-6.592381_pt1 | contig 66304 bp, 60 predicted proteins | sample MGYA00581546_ERZ1699235 | MGnify/ENA primary metagenome ERZ1699235 (study PRJEB42319, sample SAMD00040334) | human oral metagenome | material: saliva | host: Homo sapiens | study: EMG produced TPA metagenomics assembly of PRJDB4115 data set (Metgenomic analysis of... | reverse complement strand
AAAGGTGGTACCATGAGCACAAATTTAGAAGTAGGCATCGTAGGCCTTCCAAATGTTGGTAAAAGTACATTATTCAACGCTATTACAAAAGCAGGCGCTGAAGCTGCCAACTATCCATTCTGTACAATCGAGCCAAACGTAGGTGTCGTTGATGTTCCAGACAATCGTTTAGCTGTATTGGCTGAAATGTTCGGCTCCAAACGCATCCTTCCTGCAGCTATGCGCTTTGTAGATATTGCAGGCCTCGTAGAAGGCGCATCCAAAGGCGAAGGTTTAGGCAATAAATTCCTTAGCCACATCCGCCAAGTAGACGCCATTGCTCAAGTTATCCGTTGCTTCGAGGATCCTAACATCACTCATGTTGCAGGTTCTATCGATCCAATCCGCGACATCGAAATCATCAATACTGAACTTTGCCTTGCTGACCTTGAATCCGTGGAAAAACGTAAACAACGTATTGAAAAAATCGCTAAATCTGGTGACAAAGATGCACGTGCTGAGTTACCATTACTAGAACGCATCATCGAAGGTCTAGGTGAAGCAAAACCAGTTCGTGCACAAGGTCTCGAAGAAGAAGAATTAGAAATGATCAAAGAGTTGACATTGCTTACAGCAAAACCATCTCTTTATGTAGCCAATATTTCTGAAGATGAAGTATCTGATTACTCTTCCAACGAATATGTAAAACGTGTTGAGGAATATGCAAAAAACGAAGGAGCTGGCATCGTTGTTGTGTCCGCTCGTATCGAGTCCGAAATTGCAGAGTTATCTGAAGAAGAATCCGCTGCATTCCTTGAAGATCTTGGCCTTGAAGAATCTGGCTTAACTAAACTTATCAAGGCAAGTTATGCACTCTTAGGTCTTATCAACTACTTCACAGCTGGCGAAATGGAAGCTCGTGCTTGGACAATCGTAAACGGCACAAAAGCACCTCAAGCGGCTGGTAAAATCCACTCCGATATCGAAAAAGGCTTCATCCGTGCTGAAATCGTATCCTTCGATGACTTACAAGCTTGCGGCAGCCAAAATGCGGCTAAAGAAAAAGGCCTTGTACGCCTTGAAGGTAAAGACTACGTTATGAAAGACGGCGATGTAACACACTTCCGCTTCAACGTATAACACAAATTAATAACAATAAAAAACCAGTAAATCGGTCGATTTACTGGTTTTTTTAATGCTACAAAATAGCTTTTATTTAATTTTATTTGTCATCATTGCCCAATGCATTTTTAAGGCCACTAATAGCACCTTCTACAGCATCTTTAGCATCATCTGCAGTCTTTTTGATATCATCAACAACACTATCAGCAGCATCTTTTACTTTTGCTACTGTATTTTCAACAGCGCCTTCGGCTTGCATTTGTTTGTCATCAGTTAATTTACCTGCATTTTCTTTTACTGCACCTTTAACTTGATCTAATTTATCTTCTAATGCCATAATTGTGACTCCTTTCATGTAAAATCACGTTTAACCATATAAAATCTACTGTTACAAGTAGAGGGCTATCCTTTTTTTCCGAAGAAAAATGAGACTACAGCAACAACAATGACTGCACCCAATACAGATGGAATTAAGGACATTCCTGCTAAGCTAGGACCCCAGGTACCAAATAGGGACTGACCTACGGACGAGCCAATTAAACCAGCAACAACGTTAGCGATAATGCCCATTGCACCGCCTTTGTTAGTGATGGCACCAGCTAGGAACCCAATAAAACCACCAACAATAATTGACCATAACATATAATCACTCCTTCCTATTCAATCAAAATATTCATAAATCCTTTCAAATAATACAGTATTTATAAATATTTTAGAATTCTTGTATATTTATAATATAACATTCAATTCTAAAGATTAAATGAAGAATTTCGATTTAGTTCTACATATATGATCTACTCAACTACTGTTACAATTTCATCCATTGTACGACGCGTTTTATTGCGATGTGGTTCTTCATCACGGTAACCAAAGGCAGCCATTACAGCAATGCCAAAGTGTTTAGTATCGAACAGACCAAGTTCATCACCTAAGAGTGCGGTCATGTCATCTTGATTGAAGCCTTCTAATGGGCAAGAATCTAAGCCTTCATACGCCGCCATAGTCATCATATTCGCCATAACGATATACGCTTGTTTTGAAGCCCAGTCAAAAGCAGCACGTTCAGACTCAAAGGTTTTAAAGTCACTTGTAGTAAATTGAGCATATTTCTCACGGTATGCTGCATCAACTTCAGCAGGTAATTGTTTAACCTCTTCTTGAATATGACGAATATATGGAGAATCGAATTCAAGATCAACTTTTTTACGCGCCAAGAAAACTACTACATGACTAGCTTCAAGACCTGCTAAAATCCCCCAGCCATGAGCTTTCATTTTTTCGCGAATTTCTGGATTTTGAATCACCAACAATTGGTAAGCCTCAAAGCCAAGGGATGTAGGAGACAAACGTGCCGCATTAAGAATAGCATTCCAGTCTTCTTCAGAGATTTTCTTATTGCTATCAAACTTCTTACAAGCATAGCGATAGGTCATAGCATATTCTAAATCGTTACGATCCAATTTAGGGGCGGTTAATTTTATATTTTCTATTTCATACTTGCTCATATATACCTCCATAATGATAAAAAATATCATATATTTATAGTACCATAGTTAGCCGTTAAATTATATAAGAATCAAAATTTAAATAAAAAACAAGAAAAAGCCTAGACGATGTCTAGGCTTTATATGGTACAGCTAGCTCGCCTTTTTCATACCAAAAGAGGCCAGATGTACTAATCTTATGTTCTTTTAAAATAGTCTGAACCTGCTCTACAATACTTGGATCTATTTGAACAGATAACCCACACATATCGTAAAGCTCGGGAGGTGTAGCCATCAATTGATGAGGCACCTCTAATTCTGTTAATATCTTGTCCGCTTTATCGCCAAAATAATAGGACGTAAAGACGACTAGCAATTTTTTATTTTCCAAGGCCTCACCTCCTACCATAGCATATACCATTACATTGTTATAACACTGACGTTCCATTTAAAGCTAAGGCATCTCGTCTAAATCGGTCCGTTAAAATGATAGTGCTAAGAATTATAACTTAACTACATTCTCCCCAAGAATAGAGTCCGTAATAGCGTACATATTTGTAATACTACCTACGCCAAGTTCTTCTTTTACCCCAAAGTAATCGAGACAAATGCCACATGCTGCAATTTCAACACCAAGATCAGCTAATTTTTTAATATTTTCTAAATGAACAGAATCCTTAGTTACCATCTTAACACTGCTATTAATGAAATAGATCTTAGATGGTTTTACATCAGCTTCTACCATGCACACCCAGAAGGTTTTCATCAAATTTCTACCAAGCTCTTCACTACCTTCACCAAGATAATCTTTTGTCATCAAGATAACTCGGTTACCATAGTTCATCGGTTCGCAACTCGCTTCTGTAACAGGATTTGCATTTGGCGTCATAGTGAGGTAGAAATCCTTACCATCTTGGCGGATTGCCACACCATAACCACGAGACTTGCCAAACTTTTCTACATTATCGCGACTCACTTCATTATCTACAATAGTAGTAATAACAGCATCTGGATTCGCATCGCTAACCTTCTTAGTTTCAATCACAGGTTTTGGACACAAGCTACCACGTACATCTACAGTTAATTCATTTGTATTGCTCATCATACACCTCTATATTATATACATTATATATTTTGTAAAAGTATTACCTATCAGCTATCAGCTATCAGCTATCAGCTATCAGCTATCAGCTATCAGCTATCAGCTATCAGCTATCAGCTATCAGCTATCAGCTATCAGCTATCAGCTAATGATATTGTAATTAAATATTGATTGCCAATAGTAGAAAACCTATTTTTTATAAATCTATTCTGTAACACGTACCGCTAGGCCACTGAAACTTTCAACAGTACCAACAATACTAGCACAGTCAATGCCAGATTCGTGTAAGGCCTCAACCAATTTATTACCTTCACTAGCAGGCACGGAGAAGAGTAAGCCACCCGAAGTTTGGGGATCAAAGAGAATATCCGTCCATACAGGGTCCAAAGCCTGATCTACTTGAACGTCTGTTATAGCCTTTCGATTCCCATAGGATGCAGCTGGTACTAATCCCATTTGAGCCGCTTCGATGACATCATCAAAGAGAGGAATGTCGTAAGCCTTAATGTGTATTGTCACATTGGAGGCACTAGACATTTCTACAGAGTGCCCCATAAGACTAAAACCAGTCACATCAGTACAAGCATGCACAGTAAAGTTGTGAGCCACCTCTGCTCCCACCCGATTTAACGTACTCATGCTAGCGACGGCCTGCTCAGTACCTACAGGAAATAAATCACCTTTTAGAGCATTATTCATAATCCCTGTACCAATTCGCTTAGTTAATATCAGCACATCCTCTACTTGAGCCCCTTTATTTTTCCAAATTCGATTTGGATTCACTTGCCCTGTTACAGACATACCGAAGATAGGCTCTTTATTTTCAATGCTGTGACCACCAACGATGGCAGCACCAGATTCAGCCACGATGGATCCCGCTCCGTTTAATACATCTGTTAATATACCTTGTTCAACAAGAGGCACAGGGAACCCCACAATATTCATAGCCGTTAAAGGCGTACCGCCCATAGCATATACATCACTCAAAGCATTAGCAGCCGCAATTTTACCAAATAAAATAGGATCATTAACCATGGGCGTAAAGAAATCTAATGTTTGCACTAATGCTAGTGTATCTGAAAGTTTATATACCCCTGCATCGTCAGCACCTGTCATATCTGCCAGTACGTGTTCATTGGTAACAGGTGTCACTGCTTTTAATACACGATTTAATATATGAGGCCCAATCTTACACGCACAGCCCCCACTTGTTACGTAATCAGTGAGTCGTACCATACGTCCTCCTTATTCATTCTCAGGCAATCGAGATACGATTTTCTTAACTGCCTTTTCAAATTTCGGGCGCGGCATCAATAGTTGATGACCACAACCATTACATACGATGAGAAAGTCTGTACCAATCCGCTTAACTTCCCATTCATCACTGCCACAGGGATGTGATTTTTTCATTTTTACCACATCGCCTATATAATATCTAACAAATGCCATAGCGCCTCCTTTTACATCGTTCAGTATTTATATACTTATTATACAAAAAATACCATGTTCTATAAACATATCAGAATTCTATAGTTATATAGTTATTTTATGGGGAGTTATTAGTATATTTAACGAAAAGATTATTAATACGTAATCAATAATGATTTTTCATTTAGTTATCATTCTCAATATCAAAATAGACTTATTTTATAAATCCCATACTATTCAGCCTTTAAGAAACCGCATTTTTACTGCATTGATAATATTTATCATTTAGAAAATTTTCGAAATAAATTTTACAAAAACACTTGCATTTCTCATTTAGTATGTTACAATATAGTCAACAATGATTATTCGTTAAGTATACGGATATCCCATTGTATATAAAACTGTTAAGACGGCAAGTGCCGAAAAAACAAAAATTAGTAAGTACTATTTTAAGAGTTAGGCAAGTGTCTATTTAATCTAAGAATAAGTTTTCTTACTAAGGCGAAGTCGCCCACGAAAATTGTAGAATAAGTATTCTATTATTTGAATTCACAACCAAGTGGTTATGAATATATAAGTTAAGTAACAAATTTGAAAATTATCGTAAGTACAAAGGAGTATTAAAATGGCAGAATTAAAAGGTTCTAACACTGAAAAAAATCTTCAAGCAGCATTCGCTGGCGAATCCCAAGCATTCCAAAAATATACTTTCTACGCAGCAGCAGCTCGTAAAGCTGGCATGAACGAAATCGCTGATTATTTCGAAGAAACAGCTCACAACGAATCCGCACATGCTAAATTGTGGTTCAAAGCTCTTCATGGTGGCGACGTATCTTCCGATATCGAAGCTAACCTTCGTGATGCAGCAGCTGGTGAAAACTACGAACACACTACAATGTACAAAGATTTCGCTGACGAAGCTGAAAAAGAAGGCTTTGCAAAAATCGCTTACCAAATGCGCGAAGTTGGTAAAATCGAAGCTCGTCATGAAGCTCGTTACCTTGCATTAGCAGCTCGAGTATCTGGTAACAAAGTATTCACTAACGACGAACCAGTAGCTTGGATCTGCGCTAACTGTGGCTATGTACACATTGGTGAAGAAGCTCCTAAAGTTTGCCCAGTATGTGCTCACCCACAAGCTTTCTTCCAACGTTTGGTTGAATCCTTCTAATCTGTAAATACGACACTAACTAAACTAACAACCTGTAAGTACAGATTTAAATTAAACACACCTGTAAGTACAATATAATCTTACAGTAAGTACTAACAACTTCCTTAACAAAAAGACGATGACTTAGGTCATCGTCTTTTTTTGTGTTCTATTCGCTATTAAGGTTATATTTTGGTTGTGTTTTATTTGATTATATTCCGTGTTTATATTGCTAATAGAGCGTAATAATCCATAAATTATCTTATAGTAATAGCAACTATTTAGTACTATCCACTAAATGCTTAAACTGTTGTACCGCCTCATAAGGGTTATCTGCATGAGCAATAGCAGATATGATGGCAACACCACAGGCTCCTGCTTCTAGTATAGGCTTCGCATTGTCTAAAGTTATTCCCCCAATACCAACACATGGTAAGGTCAAGCCTTCTGCTTGTAGTTCAGCGACACGCTCCGGTCCACATGGCTCTTGTGCATCAGGCTTACTACTTGTGGCGTACATAGGTCCTACGCCTACACAGTCAGCATAGATTACATCAGTCTTATGAAGTTCCTCTACGGAATGAATGGAGATGCCAACCACCTTATGGCCTACAAGATTACGCACCTCTTCTAAACGCATATCTTCTTGACCTACATGTACACCATCAGCATTAACGGCCATCGCTAAGTCTACATCATCGTTGATAATATAGAGTACATTGTACTTAGCACAGATTTGTTTTAATTGTTGAGCTAACTCTAGTTTCTGTTGCCCCACTAAGGTACCTGCGCCCTTTTCTCTAAATTGGAAACAAGTCACACCGCCTCGACAAGCATCCTCTACGATAGAGAGTAATCGATTTTCATTCAGTTCCACATCTTGCGTACCACTGATGAAATATACTTCTAATTGATCCCGCACAACTAGAGGGCGTATACGATTTTCAGACATAAGCACCGCATCATCGAGTGTATATAAGCTATCCATAAAGGCTACACTAAAGCTACCAGGTTTTATGCCACTTACCTGCACTGCACTTTCACCGGCCAAACCATAGTAAGCCAATGCATAGGCGAGAAACTCACCCATAGATAGTCTGTTTTTACATGGATAATAAGCACTAAAGAAAGCCGCCAATACAGCCCCTAATAGACAGCCCGTGCCCGTTACAGCCGTCATAATAGGGTGTCCGTGTGGAACGGCAAATACCCGAGTTCCATCAGAAACATAATCCTCTTCGCCAGTAGCTACAACAGGACAGTTGCTAAGGCGCGCTAGACGATATGCGATTACAGCACTATCCTCAACCTGTGCACCATCTACACCTTTACCGGTAACGGAAGTATCTTTCTGAGTATTAGGACTTAAAGCATCGTAGATAGCTTTAATTTCACTTTGATTGCCTCGCACTAATGAGATCTCACCAGTCTTAATCAAGTCTAACACCACAGATAAACGATAAGCCCCCGCATGACACCCTACTGGATCTAAAACAATAGGAACCTCATGTTTCTTTGCCAGTGCTATGGCATCTTTGTAGTAACTAACTTTGTCTGGTGTAAGAGTACCAATATTGATGAGTAGCGCCGATGCATGGACGATGAGGTCTTTCAAATCTTCACTACACTCACTCATCACCGGTGATGCACCAATGGCGAGCAAACCATTGGCCGTAAAGGTCCTCACCACATCATTGGTAATACAAATAACGAGAGGGTTTCTCTGGCGCAAGATTTCTAATATATTGAGTTCAGGCCAAATTTGGCCATTCATATATGGATTTTCATAGGTCATATCACTATCTCCTCTCGTCATTTTTCAAGAGCTCATCCATCGTTTCAGGTCCATTAGATAACAGGCCATAAGCCATATGATTAACGGGACCACAGCCATTTCCCAGCCCAGGATTATGCTTAATGGCAAGTGCAATATAGTCCTTGGCAATACCAATGGCATCCATTACGTCACAGCCCTTTGCAAGCTCCGCCGTAATCACTGCAGAGAAGGTACAGCCCGTTCCATGAGTATGTACCGTATCATATTTAGGGCTTGTCCAAGTACGGATGCTACCATCTTTAGTGAAAGCATAATCCGTTGCATCTTCGCCGATGTGACCGCCTTTAATGATAACTACTTGAGGTCCTAAGTCCTGTAAGATACGATTCGCCGCCGTTGTTATGTCACTTTCACAATCAATAGACATGTCCGCTAAGACCTCAGCCTCACTACGGTTTGGTGTAATCACTGTAGCCGTCGGAATGAGTTTGGATTTTAAGAAATTTACTGCCTCATCTGATACGAGTCGGTCACCGCTAGTGGCAATCATAACGGGATCCATTACATAAGGAATTTGTTTACTCACATAAGGATAGATAAGATCCATCATCTCCGGCAAGGCAATCATGCCCGTCTTAACGGCTTGAGGTTCAATGTCAGAATATACATCGTGTAATTGTCGGTCAATACTCTCTAGCGACAGATGTTCTACATGATGTACGCCCGTCGTATTTTGGGCTACCACAGAGGTAACAACAGCCATGCCGTATACGTGACGACTTTGGAAGGATTTCAAATCGGCCATAATACCGGCGCCACCGCTAGGATCAGTACCAGCAATTGTCAATGCAGTATGTAATTTCATTATGCCTCCTTATGTAATAGATGACGACGAGATAAGATTTGTAATACTATAAAACCAATGCAAGCACCTGCTACAGAGCTCATGGCGAAGGATGTAATCAAGGTCAACAATGCCAATGGTTTACCTAATAGGAAATGGGCTATTGGATAACTCACGAGAGCACCGATGAGGCCGGTACCAATGATTTCGCCTAGCGTTGCCGCCCAGATGGCATTATATTTTTTATACAAATATGCAGATAACACTACGCCTAAGGCCACACATATGCTAGCAATAATTAGTTTTTTCATAATACCTCCAAACATATAAAAACGAGACCACTCCAAATGGAATGGTCTCGTAATAGTTTAGTATTATGTTGCACTCCACTTCCCTACGCCAGTATTATCTGGATCAGGTCTAGGGTTTTGAATGGTCAATCTCAGCAAAAGCACCCCTAGTGGCAATATATTTTTATACTCTAGTTATAACATCAATATACAATCTATGCAACAAAAGAATTGACGGCTTCCTATTATCCGCATATAATGAAGCCATAACGGGGTGCTCACAAGAGTGGGCTGAGAGTAAGCTATCGCTTTAACCCATAACCTGATTTGGATAATGCCAACGTAGGGAACATAGAGGATTAATAGCCGAGTTCCTTTTTGGACTCGGCTTTTTCTATGACTTCCTGGCAAGGAGGACGTATGAAAGACACATACATTACACAACCACAGTTCGCCATGATATGGTTTGGCGCCGCACTTTCCATAGCGGAAATTATGACAGGAACTTATCTGGCCCCCTTAGGGCTCACTCAAGGTCTATATGCTATCATACTGGGGCATATCATCGGCGGTATATTGCTCTTTGGAGCGGGCCTCATCGGTGGACGTTTACGGCAAGGCAGTATGAATACTACCGCCTTCAGCTTTGGCCCACTAGGGGCTAAAGGCTTTGCCTTTTTAAATATGCTTCAACTTATCGGCTGGACTAGCATCATGATCTACGATGCTATGCTAGCCTTACAAGAGCTAGCCCCCCTATCCCCTATGATTTGGACGATAGCTATTGGCACGCTTGTCATCCTGTGGCTTTTCATCGGCCTCCACAATACGGGCTATATTCAAGCCATCGTATCTGTTCTATTGTTAGGACTCACCCTCTACATGGGCGCTCACATGATATCGCAGTGGCCTAGTGAAGGTATCCTTCTAACTAGCGGAAACATGAGTTTCATCGCTGCCCTTGAATTATCTATTGCCATGCCACTATCTTGGCTACCTCTCATCAGTGATTATACCCGTGAAAGCAAAAACCCTTTTTCCGCATCACTTACAAGTGCTACAGTCTACACTGTAACAAGTATCGTTATGTACACCTTAGGTCTTAGTGCCGCAATCTTTGGCGGTGGCGACTCCATCATTACGATCATGATGAATGCAGGACTTGGCCTTGCGGGCCTCATCGTTATCATCTTCTCTACCGTTACTACAACCTTTATGGACGCTTACTCTGCAGGCGTATCTAGTACGACTATCTATAATGGTGCCTCCAGTAAAGGTATCGCCGTCATCGTTACTATCGTGGGCACTATTGCAGCTATTCTCTATCCAATGGATGATATTACAGACTTCCTATACCTCATCGGCTCTGTATTTGCGCCGATGATTGCCATCTTATTGGCGGACTACTTTATCAATCGCCAACAAGTACAAACACTTTCAGCCTATCTCATACGAGGACTAATCTGGGCGGTATCCGTTGGTTTATACCACTATATGTTACATAGTGAAAGTACAATAGGTGCTACATTACCAGCCTTCACAATAGCATTTGTCGTTACAGCTATCGTTGGATTTATAAGTAAAACAGCGCACATATCAACAGAAATTAAGTAGCATTAGCAAGTAACATCTATTATAAACGTACTAATTCAATGCTAAAGATTAAAGATAATAGTAAGTACACTGCTATCATTGCTATCAACTATCTAAAAAGAAAACACCTTCACAATCCACTAGTTACTGAACTATACATCTCAAAATTGTGTCCAATTTTTGGCATGTAATTCGTAGGATTATGAAGGTGTTTTATGTATCTCTATTTAATTTTAAAGTATTTTATCACTGTATCAAAACCATATGATTTGAATGTTTATCATCATTCAGCAATCGTAATAAGACCGTTTTCACAGGTCCAGTGTCTATCGCCCACGCTTTCTGCTTCGCTTTCATCATGGGTAACCCATACGCAAGGTACATCCCATTCACGGATGATAGATACGAGATCCTCACGAACTTGTTTTCTCAAATTCCAGTCTAGTGCAGATAAAGGCTCATCGAGGAGCAAAACAGTCGGTTTAGAGTAAAGAGCACGACCAAGTGCAACCCGTTGTTGCTCACCACCAGATAATCTCCCCGCCTTAGTATGGCGGTATTTTTCTAAACCTAACCGTTGTAACAACGTATTACACATGTCAGGTGTGCCTCGTTTGCTATAGGTAATATTACGTTCTACCGATAGATGGGGAAACACAATATTGCCTTGTGGCATATAGCCTACTTGGCGCTCTTGAGCGGGCACCCAAAGCTTTTTATCTCGATCAACCCACGTCGTTTCATCACATTGAATACTGCCAGTTGTGGGTTTCACGAGGCCCGCGATACATTTGATGAAGGTACTTTTACCACTACCGGACTGTCCAGTCAGCACAGTAATGCCAGACGGCAGCGCACCATCGGCTTTCACAGTCACAGAAGGTCTAGCTACAGTAAAAGAAAATGTAATCATAGAACCTCCTAATTATTATCTGTATGGCGGAACAAGGAACCTTTTGTAATAAGGTGAATCCCGCTCAGTAACGCCAATGTAAGAACACAAATATAAATAACTAGCTCAAAGGCATCCATATACTGCCCTGCCTCTACATAAGAATAGATAGCTAACGGCATAGTACGTGTTACCTTTGGAATATTACCAGCAATCAAGATGGTAGCACCAAATTCGCCCATGGCACGGCAGAACGCTAAAATACTACCTGTTAAAATACCTTTCCATGCGAGCGGTACAGATATGGTAAAGAAAATGCGCAACTCTGAAGCACCTAATGTGCGAGCTACATCCTCCATATTATGATCTACGGACTGCAATGCAGAACGTACTGTTTGATAAAACAGTGGAAATGCAATAACAGAAGAGGCTATGACGGCACCAGAAGTGGCAAAGACGACGCTCATGCCATGAGCTTCAAGCCAAGCTCCAAAGGCATAACCCGGTGTAAATACCATAAGCAGCGCAAAACCAACGACTACAGGAGGTAGTACTAGAGGCAATGTAATAAGAGCATCAAGAATAGCAATACCGCCCCATTTACAGCGATTCATCCAGTAGCAAACGGCTAAGCCACTTAAGATAACAATAACGAGAGCAATGCTCGCCACCCACAGCGATAGCCAGAATGGACTCATGCCACTCCCCCTTTCTATGTACAACAAATTTAGGCTATGTACAATATCTATATTGTATCATAAGAAAACGCTAGCCATGAGAGCTAGCGTTTTACCCTTATTTAGAAGCGGAGAAACCGTATTTCTCTAATACTTTTTGGCCCTCTGGGCTCATTACGTACTGGTAAAAGTCTTTTGCCAATGCGTTGTCATATTTTTTAATGATACCAATTGGATAGATAACTGGATCATGAGAGTCTGCAGGTGTTACTGCAGAAATTTGAACAGCATCACCTGCCGCAATGGCATCAGTTTTATAGATGAAGCCTGCATCACCAGCACCTTGGCTAATAGATGCTGTTACGGCTTTTACATCTTTTGCATATACTACATTAGGCTCTACTTGTTCCCAAACGCCTAATTTTGTTAATACTTGTTTACCATAATTACCAGCTGGCACTGTTTCAGGGTTACCCAATACAATGCGTTTCACAGTAGCAATTTGATCTAACTCAACTTTAGGTTGACCTTTTGGAACTACAAGAACGAGTTCATTTGTAACGAATGGTTTTACATCAGTTACAAGGTCTTTCTCTTGTAACATTTTCATATTCTTTTCGTCAGCAGAGATGAATAAGCTAGCTGGTGCACCTTGTTCAATTTGTTGACGCAATGTGCCAGAACCAGCAAAGTTAATAGCAATTTGATCATCTGCTAAATTATGGCTTTTTTTGTAAGTATCAGCCAGTTCTGTAAGAGCCCCTTTAAGACTGGCAGCAGCTTGTACTGTAATCTTTTCAGATGTACTTGGTTTACCTGTTTCTGCCGGTTTGCTTGCATCGTTACCACAGCCTACTAGAAAAGCAAGCATGAAAACGCTCATTAATACTAATAGAATTCGTTTCATAATTCCTCCTGTGCATCCCTTCAGACGCCACACTGTGAAAGCTATGATCAAACCTAGAGACACATCGACTAACCAAAGACTAAATATACAATATATTCACATTATACTATAAATTTATAGTCGAGGTCGTATGCAAAAACTCACATTCTGCATACATATTTCTAATGATTATGATTAGTAATCATAATAAATAAATTTTTAAACCTCAAACAATACATACTATGGTATGATAATACTATAGAGGATAATAAAGTTCTGAACAGATTTCGAAATGTATCCACTCATCATTCATATACTACTAACTGTATATTTACTCTATACAGTTATATAATAAGTTAAAACTATGCCCTATTTTAATAAGAAACTCTAGGTGAGATAATGAATTTATTAGTATTAATAGGCCATATCTTTATGAATTCCATGATACCTATTTTAATACTTATAGGGGTTGGATTTGTATTAGATAGAAAATTTAAACTCGATTTGTATACGCTGAGTAAGCTAAACTTCTACATATTATTACCTACGTTTATATTTAGAGCTATGTATGAAGCAAAACTTAACTCAGGTACATTAGAAATTGTATTTGTTGCATTTTGTGTACTTATACTAAATTCCATACTATCGGATGTAGTTGGTCGAATGCAGGGTTATGACGTAGCCAAAATCGCGACCTTAAAAAACTGTGTTATGTTTAACAATGTAGGGAATATGGGTGTCGCCCTTGCTATATTTGTATTTACAAACGTCCCCTATGTTATTGATGGCGCCACCCCCTATGCAAACTTAGGTCTTGTAAGTGTCGTATCCATCATGATTATTCAAACCATCAGCAGTAATACGTATGGGTTCTACCAAGCTGGTGCGGGCAGGCTAAGTCCTCGAGATGCACTAAAAGTAGTGTTCCACATGCCAATGGTTTATGCCATCCCAATGGCTCTACTCTGCCAGTTGTTGCCCTTTGATTTACATGGTCTCTTCTTCTTTGCACCGCTTAATATCTTCGCCAACGCTTTCGTCGGTGTTGCTATGATTGCCTTAGGTGTACAAATTAACAGAACCCCATTAAACTTCTTTAAACTAGATGTTATGCTTGCAACGACGTTGCGACTTGTAATAAGCCCACTCATAGCCGCTGCTATGACCATACTCTTCATCAAGTTCTATGGCCCTATGCATCCAATAGCGGCTCAAACTATTATCATAACCTATAGCGTACCAACAGCTATCAATATGTCTCTCATTGCAATTGAAATGAAGAATAATCCTGAATATGCTACGCAAATCGTTATGGGCACCACAATTCTATCGGCAGTAACTATGCCTCTATTTATTACAATCGCCTATTACCTTTTCCCATTATATTGATACTAGTATACCTATACAAAAAGGAGCCCTTTTAAAGGGCTCCTTTTGTACACTTTAAACAATTATCGTGTTACTTACTGATGAGATACGTGTTCCATACCCATTCTTACTAGACCTTCTACATGATCATCGTTTAGAGAGTAGTATGCAGTTTTCCCTTCCTTACGATAGGTTACAAGGCGTGCTTGACGTAATACACGTAGTTGGTGTGAAATAGCAGATTGACCCATTCCCATTGTTTCTGCAATATGATTAACACACATTTCATTTTCTAATAATAATTCTACTATTTTAAGGCGCGTAGGATCTCCCAAGATTTTAAACAGTTCTGCTAGTTTTAGCAATGATTCTTGTTTGTCGCTCATATAATCCCCCATATCTTAAATCACTATTCATGTTTATGTATCATTCTTATATTACTTATGTTCTTACTCATTTGTAACCCCATGGGGCATACATATAAATATTATATCATTTTTATTATATTAAAAAAGAGACTTTGTTTAAACAAAGTCTCTTTTTATATCATATCTATACAGGATATGAATTATTTAATGATTAATACAGGGCAAGTGGAGTGACTAGTTACATAGCTACTTACGCTACCCATGAACAAGCCTTTCAATGGACCAAGGCCACGGCTACCCATTACGATAAGATCAGCATTGTATTTTTTAGCTACTGCCAACAATGCAGGACCAGGGGAGCCAACTTCGAATACGCTTTTAACTTTTACGCCTGTAGGAATTTCTTTCACTACATCGTTAAGAATTTCTTTACCAGTTTCTTCCATATCTTCCGCAATTTGTTCAGATACGTAGCCACCGGAAATTGGTGTTTGATCGAAATTGGAAATAGCAGACACAATATTTGCAACGTGAACAATAATCAATTCAGCATGGTTGCGGTCCGCTACAGCGAGAGCATGTTCCAACGCACGTTTAGCATTTTCAGAACCATCAGTAGGTACGACAATAGTTTTGTAGGTAACCATAATAACCCCTCCTATTTCTAATCCCTCAAAGGGGATATGATCAAAGATCGTTTAGCCTATATTATTATATTCTAGACCATCAAGGAAAACTCCTCTTTTTCTAGAGGATTTCTTTTATTATAGCACAAATTATACAGAATTATACAAATAAAAGAATATTATGTGTATATTATAATACTTGCGAAGATGGGTTCGTATTCAATGTAGTAGTCAACTTGAATCCATCGAGCACATCGATAAACTCTGGTGTACTAAGGCTTGTGCCTGCTGGGCCAATCATACGAGCCACAGCTACATTGCCTTCATTACCTAAGATAATAGTAGCTGCGAAGGATACCGGTGCCGCTGCAGATGTATCAGCTGTATTAGGATTCTTCATATGACCTGCCAAGTAGAACATAACATTACCATCGATGATATGCGTTTCGTATCGAGTGATGGTTGCCTTATTCACCTCAACCAATTGTTTAAGATAGTAATCACCTAGCATTTGTTTGCCCATCATCGTAGGCATGCCTGTGCTAACTGCTTGTACTGGAATTGTAAAAGATTCAATATCAAGGCGTACATTATGCTTAGTGAAGGCAATTTTCCCCTTTTCATTAAGACGGGTAAAACCTTTTGGATAATTAAATTTGATGCCTTCAGCTACGCTAATATCACTAGTGCCAGAGATAAATTGTTTAACACCTTTAATCGTACTAGAACTAGTTTTATTTAATAATTCAAAAGACGGAATCGTATGTTCCATCAAGCCTTGTTCCATAAACTCCCCTTGAATAGGAGCATAAGTACTAGCTAAATTATAGCGATGTGTTGGGTCCTTATCCATGATAAATTCCGCTTCAAATACGGATTGAACAGGCTCTGTAGAGGTCATTTCAGCATACGATTTTGGTGTCGTCTTATCCCAACGCGCTGATATAGCCCCTTTCTTGTTAAAGAAGCCACCAACGATATCATTATTTTCAAAGGCATTACTATGTTGACGCCAAATGCTCAAGTATTCTTCATCAGACATACCCTTGATTGGCACGCCATACCAAGTCGTATTCCATTCCTTTTGAGACACCCCATCTTGCGGTGTATTATTGCGCTTTGTAAAAGACACTGTATAGGAATCATCTTGTGTAGGACCTGCCAAATTGAAAGAATAGCCTTGAATATGCTCACTTTCACTGCGCACATCCATATCCAGTTTAACACCATCTGCTACACGCCAAGGAAGCGTAAAGGTATAGCCATTTTTATAATCCTTAACCACTGTATTCATCGTAGTAGCATAGGACTTATATTGATCTGGCAAGATAGATGCAGAGTCTTTTTGTGAGTCTACAATAGCTATTGGTGTGCTAGGTGTACCCTGCAAACCTTCCGCCATAATAGAGGTCGTGCCCATAGCCATTACAGCTAATGTAGCGGCAATAAAACGTAACTTCATAAGACCTCCTATAACATATTCTCCAAGAACGCTTTCGTTCTATCGTTCTGTGGATTATTGAAAATTTGCTCTGGTGTGCCTTCCTCTTGGATGACACCGTCGGCCATGAAGATGACACGATCAGATACTTCACGAGCAAAGTTCATTTCATGAGTTACGATAATCATCGTCATGTGATCATCGGCCAATTGTTTAATAGTCTTTAGAACCTCACCTGTTAACTCTGGGTCAAGAGCAGATGTTGGTTCATCAAAGAGCATAATTTCTGGATTCATCGCCAATGCACGAGCGATGGCCACACGTTGTTGTTGGCCCCCAGATAAACGGGATGGATACATATCGCGCTTTTCCCATAGGCCAACTTTTTTAAGTAATCGCTCTGCAATCGGTAAAATCTCATCATCTTTCATGCCTTTTACCATACGCGGTGCGATCATAATATTATCGAGCACTGTCATATGAGGGAATAAATTGAAAGATTGGAACACCATGCCCATGCGTAATAGCAAGTCATGTTGTGTTTCTTGGCTTGCATAGTTTACAGTGCCATTAGCATCAGTACTAGCAAGAACAGTGCCATCTACAGTAATAGAACCACCGTCGATAGTCTCTAATTGACCTAAACAGCGCAAGAATGTAGATTTACCAGACCCAGAAGGACCGATAATAGAAACGATTTCCCCTCTATTCATTTTGAGCGATACATCGCGCAATACAGTTTGATTGTTAAAGCGTTTTTCAATACGCTCCATATTTACAAATGTCATAAGTACCTCTTAAATCGTCGCATCCTTTTATCTAAACATACTAATCATTGAGTATTAGTCCGCTATATCAACAATAATTGGATGTAAAATACGACAAGCAACTACAGAATAGATTAATCTTCGTATACAGCAAATCTTCTTTCTAAGTAGTTGAAGATATTTGTCAAAATAAAGGTAAAGATCAAGTAGAACAAAGCTGCCACCAAGAAGGCAGAGATATCAAAGTCACGTTGTACGATAGATTTTGTAATACGCAAGATATCGTTCATAGCCAATACGTATACGAGAGAAGTATCTTTCAACAAGTTAATTGTCTCATTCGCAAGTGGAGGCAATACGCGTTTAAACATTTGTGGCAAGATGATCTTACGCATCGTTTGGGCATAAGTAAATCCAAGAACCTTTGCCCCTTCGTACTGACCACGAGAGATGGATTGAATACCACCGCGGAAAATTTCACATAAATACGCTGCGTAGTTTAATACGAATGTAAGCACCGCTGCTGTAGCATCATCCATTTGGACAGCACCATCTGTAATGATAGGTAATGCATAATAGACGAATAAAATTTGAAGCATTAGTGGTGTACCGCGCATCAAATATACGAAAGCTTCAACGATTTTGTCGAGCACTGTAAATTTAGATAAACGTACCAAAGCAAGTAGAATACCGCCAGGAATGGATAGGATCCATACAATACAGAATAGCGATACGGTTACCTTTAAACCATCAGCAATGGTTGGGATAATCTGCAATAAATAATCTAACATGGAATACTCCTTCAAAACACGACTAGAGAAGAGGCATCTGGCCTCTTCTCTAGTGTACATTTCGTTCTTTAATTATCTGTTGTACAAACTGACCATAGTACTATTAGTATATCACGAATTGTACTATTTAGCATCGCTCTTATCTAGGTCTGCGCTAGAGCCCAACCATTTTTCAACGATTTTATCAGCAGTACCATCTTTTTTCATTTCAGCTAAGATACCATTGATTTTATCACGCAATGCAGTGTCATCTTTACGGAAGCCAACAGCGAAGTTATCAACACCGTAATCTGTACCTTCTACGATTTTGTATTTACCAGGTTCTTTTGTCATGAGGTAACGAGCGATAACACCATCTGCGATAACTGCATCAACACGTCCAATACCAAGATCCATGAAAGCACTTACAAAATCAGCATAAGATTTAGTTTCTTTCACAGTTTTACCGCTTGGATCGTTTTGCAATGCAGATTCACCAGTACTTGCTTGTTGAACACCTACTACTTTGCCTGCAAGATCTGCTTTAGATTTAATGGATTCATCTTCATTACGAACAACGATGTATTGTTTATCCTTCATATATGTGTTGGAGAACAAAATATTCTTCTCACGTTCAGGAGAAACTGTTAATCCATTCCATAAAGCGTCGATTTTTTTAGATTTCAACTCAGCTTCTTTACTGGACCAGTCGATAGCTTTGAATTCTACTTCCATGCCAGCCCGTTTAGCTGCTTCTTTAGCCATATCAATATCAAGGCCTACGATTTCGCCTTTATCATCTTTAAAGCCCATAGGAGGGAAGCTATCATCTAAGCCGATAACGATTTTTTTAGGTAATTCTTTATTAGCCGTTTTAGTATCACTACCACAACCCGTTACAAATACCATCATAGATACTGCTGCAAGGCCAACGGCCATCATCTTTTTCCAATTCATAACTATCCTCCACGGTGTATTACACCTTTAACTACTTGCTAATATATGCTGTACAGAACTCATGTCTGTACCCGATGATTGTATTATACTTTAGTTCATTAAAGTTGTAAATAGCTAATTTGATGAATTTTAGGATTTTTTAGTTCTCTCATTGTTCATACAGGATTATAGTACTAAATCCTTTGTATATACGTATACATTATGTATCTGAATGTTTATGAATCGCTTCAATCATGGCCATTTTGTCTTTATACCCTACCTGTGCGAGATCTAATGGTATTACATAAATCCCACCATGACCATTCATGGCCTGCAACTCACGCCAACCTTCAGTAAATCCAATTATATGCTCATAATCTACAAAGACAAAATATTCATCGCCATGAAAGAGGCTGTGAAAGTATTCTTTCACAGAAAAAGGCCTTCGCTTTAACACGAGGCCCTTTTCACAGATAAATGCTTGACTTTCACCTAATCTATGAAGGGTCCACAATATTACGAGTAACAACAGGTAATACCATATACGCTCAGCCCAATCGGAGGGCATATATTTTACAATTAAGGCGCAAACCAATAGACCGATGATACGACCGGCCCACTGAATTCCACGATGTATTTCTAAGCTCTGTTGTACGGTACCTGATGAAAAGCGTTCCATCGCCTCTTGTTTCGTCATGGCTTACCTCACAAATTGAAAGTCTACTATATGATTTTATTTACGGCACAAGCCCATAGCTTGCTCTACTTTACGATACATTTGACTTGCTTTAGCATGAGCTTTAGCAGCACCTTCATCGAGAATAACATCGAGTTCAGGGCTTGTAATCAACTCATTGTAACGTTGTTGAATTGGCTCAAGAGTTGCCACCAATAGGTCTGCAATATCGGATTTGAAGACGCCATAACCTTTACCAGCATACATTTCTTCGATAGATTCATAGCTGTCTTTTGTGATAGCACGGTAAATGCCCATCAAGTTAGAAATGCCAGGTTTGTTTTCTTTATCGTAACGCACCGCGTTATCAGAGTCAGTTTGAGCGCGTTTCAATTTTTTCACGATTAAGTCTGGTGCATCCAAAAGACGAATGGTAGCATTTTGGTTATCATCAGATTTACTCATTTTCTTAGTTGGCTCTTGTAAGCTCATAACGCGAGCACCACCTTCGCCTACCTTGATATCAGGTACTACGAAAGTTTCGCCAAATCTACGGTTAAAACGCTCTGCCAAATTACGAGTCAACTCAAGATGTTGTTTTTGGTCCTCACCTACTGGAACATAGTTAGTACCATATAACAAAATATCTGCCGCCATCAATGGTGGATACGTAAGCAACGCTGTAGGGATAGAGTCACCTTGCTTTTGAGACTTATCTTTGTACTGTGTCATACGCTCTAATTCGCCAACATAGCTGATAGATTGCATAACCCAACCGAGTTTAACGTGCTCAGGCACTTCGGATTGCACGAACAATGTGACCTTTTTAGGATCGAGGCCAACAGCGAGGTATAACGCAGCCAAATTACGAGTATTTTGGAATAACTCTTTTGGATCTTGCGGTACAGTAATCGCATGTTGGTTAACGATGCAATAATAACATTCGTCAGTATCTTGATAGTCTAAGAAATTACGTAAAGCCCCCAAATAGTTGCCAAGTGTTAATTCCCCACTTGGTTGGATGCCGGAAAATATAACTGCCATAATAGTCTCCCTATATTGAAATAAACCAACAGTGCCGAAGCACTGTTGGTTATATATATTATTCTACGGTTACAGATTTAGCCAAGTTACGTGGTTTATCTACATCTGCGCCGCGTGTAATCGCTGCGTAGTACGCCAATAATTGTAATGGTACAACCGCTAAGATTGGAGCGATGAATTTATTTGCACGAGGTACATAGATTGTATGGTCTACGTGTTTAGATAATTCTTCGTCACCTTTCATGCCAATACCGATTACAACAGCTTCACGAGCTTTTACTTCACGGATGTTGCTGATCATCTTATCGTACACATCTTCTTGTGTAGCCAATGCGATAACAGGTACGCCTTCTTCAATAAGAGCCAATGTACCATGTTTCAACTCGCCACCAGCATATGCTTCAGCATGGATGTAAGAAATTTCTTTCAATTTCAAAGCACCTTCCATCGCTACTGCGTAGTCGATAGCACGACCCAAGAAGAACGCATCAGATTTGAAGCCATAATGTTTTGCAAAGGCTTTCATATCTTCGTCTACTTCAAAGATTTCATGAATCAATGTAGGCAAGCTTTTAACACCGCAAAGGATTTCTGCGCCTAAAGCCGGATCCATTTTACCATTTAATTGGCCAAGATATACAGCAAACAACAAGCCTGCTACTAATTGAGTAGTATACGCTTTTGTAGACGCTACAGAGATTTCAGGACCTGCCCATGTGTACACAGTGTTATCTGCTTCACGGGAAATACTGGAACCTACTACGTTTGTAATTGCCAAGGATTTAGCGCCATGACGTTTAGCCTCTTTCAATGCAGCCAATGTATCAGATGTTTCACCGGATTGACTGATAACGATACATAATGTTTTATCATCAGTCAACGGATTGCTATAACGATACTCAGATGCAATTTCCACACTTACAGGAATTCGCGCCAAGTTTTCAATATATTGTTTTGTTACAAGACCTGCATGGTATGCTGTACCACATGCAACGATGAGGATTTTGTTGAAAGCTGCTACATCGTCAGCAGTCCAGTTCAATTCCTCAAAGTGTACAGTTTTACCATCTTCGGAGATGTGTGTACTGAATGTATCGCGTACAGCTTTAGGTTGGTCATGAATTTCTTTCAACATGAAGTGTTCATAACCGCCTTTTTCTGCTGCTTCTGCATTCCAGCTTACGTGGAATACTTCTTTATCGATAGCATTAGCTTCACGGTCAAATACGGATACATTATCACGAGTTACGATAGCTAATTCACCATCGCTCAAGATGTATGTATCACGTGTGTAGTTAATGATTGCTGGAATATCGGAGGCAACGAAGTTTTCCCCTTTGCCAAGACCGATAACCAATGGATTTTCTTTTTTAGTACAAATGATTTTGTCTGGCTCATCAGCACAGATGATTTCAAGAGCATACGCACCGTCAACACGAGCGAGCATGCGGCGTACAGTACTTACAAAATCGCCATCGTACATATCCTCTAATAAATGAGCTACTACTTCTGTATCAGTTTCAGATTTGAAATGGTACCCTTTTGCAATAAGCTCTTCTTTTAAAGGCATGTAGTTTTCAATGATACCGTTGTGAACAACAGCAAATTTACCATCTTCAGATGCATGAGGATGGGCATTCATATCGGATGGACGACCATGAGTAGCCCAACGAGTATGACCAATACCTACAGTCCCTTCATTAGGATCTGCTTTTACAATAGCCTCAAGATTAGCTAGACGGCCAACCTTTTTTTGAATTTTAATTACATTTTCAGGGCCGATAACAGCAATACCTGCAGAGTCATAACCACGGTATTCTAATTTCGCCATACCGTCCAATAAGAAATCAGATGCTTGATTAAAGCCAATGTATCCTACGATACCGCACATAAGTATATCCTCCTATAACTGGGGGCATTCTAGCCCCAGCCAACAACTAAGGCTAATTAATGTTCTAGATTAATGTTCTAGATTAATGTTCTAGATTAATGTTTCAATTATGTATTAATTATTACTTTAATACAATTCATTCAGATACACTTTGTCTCCATTGTTACCAATGGTCTTTTTAGTATCTGTTACGACATGAATATGCCGGAAGAGCATCCGCTGATTATTCGATCACTCTTCACCTCGTCTACCCTAACGACTGCCTTCGCGGGTACTTGCGCTATTCGCCTTTACGAATTCGGATTTCCTTTCTATGATATACGGCAGAATTAGTACAAATATGAATTATGTACTGAGCTATATTATACTAAAAAAATCGATGAGATGTAAACCTCCGAACCTAATTCAAAGGCAAGAAAAAAGATTTTTTCTATACTTCACGGTATTTTCATTGTAAGAAATTATACTGCTATCAATCTATATTTTATACAATTAGATTTTACTATATTTTCGAAATATATTTATAACATTTTGGAGATACTGATTATGAATAAAACAACCATAAAAAAGAAACATAAAACACATAAAAATAACATACAATACAGAAAATTACGTCGTTGGGTCCTACCTGCCGTATTAGGTGCCGCCTTATCTACATTGGCTTTCATTCCAACCTTTGCAGCAGAAACACAAGCGAATACTAACGTAGCTGTTGTAACCACTACAGAACAAGCTCCAACTGTACCATCTGCTCAAGGTAGCACACCACCAAATGGTGCCCCACATGGCAAACCACCTGCAGGTCAACCGCCAGTAGGTGTTCCTAATGGAGCACCTCCAAGTGGAAGTCAAAACGGGGCACCTCCAACAGATATGCAAAACGGAGCCCCTACTGGCATGGCACCACAAGCCGAAGTAGATCCTAGTACTTTCACAGGTACGTCTATAATAACAGAAAACAAATCTATCGCTCATGAGTTAATTACTAATACAACATCTGACCAGAATGCTTTCATAGGCAAAAATAAAGCAGTCGTAAATATCGAAAACAGCGTTTTCGATAAAACTGGTAATACTACAAGCGATGACAACAGTAATTTCCGAGGTCAAAATGCGGTAATTCTTGGTATTGATGGCAGCCAAATCAACATTAAGGGTAGCAATATTACATCTAACTCCAATGGTTCCAATGCAGTCTTTGCTACCGGTGAAGGCTCTGTTATCAACGTAGAGAATACTAATATTCACACTAAAAGCGATTCCTCTCGTGGTCTAGATGCTACGTATAAAGGCACAGTAAATGGTAAAAATCTAACGATCACTACTGAAGGTGCTCACTCTGCTACCCTTGCTACTGATCGTGGCGAAGGTGCGATTACTGCGGAGGCCGCTAAACTGACAACCTCTGGCGCAGGCAGCCCTGTTATCTATTCAACGGGTAATATTACAGCTAACAATGTGAACGGCGTAGCTAATAACAGTGAAATTGGCGTTGTAGAAGGCAAAAACTCCATTACCCTTACAAACTCCAATGTAACTGGATACAAAGACAATGGATTCATGCTCTACCAAAGCTTCTCCGGTGATGCTGAAAGCGGTATTGCACGCCTCAAAGCTGAAAATAATACGCTCACAACCCACTCCACAGGTGCGTTCATCTATGTAAACAACACTACGGCTGAAGTAGATTTGTCTAACAATGCTATTTCCATGCCTAATACCACTACCCTTGTGAAAGCATCGGCTGACTCCCGCTGGGGCAAAGACGGTGAAAATGGTGGACACCTCACACTCCGCGCATCTAACCAAGAACTTAGCGGTAACATTGTAGCCGACTCTATCAGCACCATCGCGATAGATATGGCAAATGGATCTAGCCTTGTTGGCGCTATCAATACCGACAATACAGCTAAAGAAGTTACACTGAAACTCAGCAAAGACTCTACCTGGACACTTACTGGCGACAGCTATGTAAAAACCTTAACTAACGAAGATACAACTGGTGAAAATATTCACTTGAACGGATATAAACTCGTTGTAGCTGATAAATAATTACAACTAAATTAAATAAACAGAAACTTGTTTATTCATCCAGCCAAACCAAAAGAAAGCATAAGATACGCTAAATCTCATGCTTTCTTTTTATTTATGAAGACTCTAAACTGCGGGTTCAAAATTCTCTAAAATATTAATCATTTTATCAGCTTGTTCTTCTTCTGTTGGCAAAATAATTACTTTACGCTTAGTAACAATCTCATTAACTATAGGTTCCATAAACTTATAAGCAAATGCAGCTCTATCAGACTCAGCATACATATCCTTAAGTAAACTGCTATCGATTATACCATGTAAGGAATCAGCTAACTCTTTACATTCCTTTTCATTTAATAAATAATCAATTGCTAAATCTTTAAATACATTCTCAATAATTGCTATCATTTCTTTAGCATCATCTTCTATTATAATATCCGTTATGCTAGAGCTAACTTTGTTAGCTGTACTGCCACCAACAAAAGACCCCAATAAACCACCAACTAAACTGCCTATTGCAGTCCCAACTCCAGGCACTACAGACCCAATAGCCGCTCCTGCTGCTGCACCACCACTCCATCCAGCAACACCACCGGCAACAGATGCACTAGTATTCACAAGATTTTTAACTAATTGAGCCCCCGAGATACGCCCACGAAAAATATTTACAACATCTACACTAGAAAGAACAACAACTGAAGCAACGCCAGTAACAATATTATTACCCAACATTTTTTGTGCACTCTTCATTGCAGCAGCCCCATAAATATTACTTCCACTTCTAAAAGCATTTACTAAATGTGCCGATGCTTTTGGCCCAATAAAATCAATTATACTCTGGGACATCCCATAAGCTAAAGAATATCCTCCTGCCTTTACAATTTGACCTGCTAATACAGCAGTAACAAAACTCTTTGCCCCAACATCTAACCCACTAAGCAAAGCTTGTTCTAAAGCTTCATCCACATCTTTTCCATCCCAAATGGATACCGCAAAAGTGATTGCAGAGGTGATACAAAGTGTTTGTGCTGCTATAATACTACCATTAATCGCATCATATTTTAATGAATCTACCGTACCTGCTTTCGCTATATTTTTAGCTTGTTCATATGTATAGTGACCTTTCCGGACTATATTTGCCGCCTCTTTTGGATCAGTTACACCTGGTACTTGTCCATTTTTAATTCGATCTTGCATTGCTTGTACTGCACTCTCATACTGATCGGAAGGAACTTCGATTTGCATTGGTTTTCCTTCTGCATCAAAGTATCTAAACGTCTTATTCTCAAAACACTCAGCTATGCTTTTCGATGCGCTACTACAATACTTAGTTTGTATATATTGATTATCGACTAACCGATCCGCACCATTTTTTAAATTATCATCACCTACAATTTTTGCATTCTTACCAGAAATCACATCATACTGATGATTAGCCCGCTCAGCAGCAAAACCATGGCCACGAGATGCATTAAATTTCACTTCCCCATAAAGCGTAGAAGCATTACTTACATTTCCAAATATCATCCCTGGTATTTGACTATTCTCAACATTATTAGAAGTATTTTTTTTAATAGACTTTCTTTTATATGTCTTTTTTTTAGTCATCTTCTATCCTTTTTTAGCTATAAAACGAATATCTAATAGTTACTACTATCCATTTTTCTATATGCTGCAATGAGAATAGTACAAGGAATAATAACTCTATATGCTGGTCCCGCTATATCATAAATAGTCCATAACGCAGTTAAAATAATTCCTACCGGACCAACTAAAACCGACAACCCTCTAGTAATACCCGCATTTACAGCTAAACTCAATCCCCGTCCTAAAATTGCTTTAGCAATAGCATTCACAATAATTAATGTGATTTTATATGATGCAAATCCACCGGCTCTAAATACTTGAATTAACATAGATGATGTTATCCCACCAATTGAGTTAAAATCAATATTATCAATATCATCCTTCAAATCCGATAATAGTGCAATTCGTTCAGATTGAGATAATTTTTCCCACATGTCCTTTATTATAGATTCTAATAGTAATTCTTCCATAACCTCTACCGAATCAGAAGAATGGAAATCAACCTTACATTGTTTCAATACTTTTTCTAGGATTTCTCTATAAGTATTTGGACCAGAAAAAATACTAGTAATGGTATTACTACCAAAATCTCGATATTCTTTTTCAATTCTATGCCAATATTTAGAATAGTTTTTTCCATATTCCTTATAATCTTCTGATGCAGATAATGTCTCTGTAATTCCACCCTTTTCAATTAGCGTATCAACAAATACTTGTAATTGTTCCTCAGGCATTTTGGCCATAAATTCAAGATTTCGATCCATAAGAGCTCCTTTTACTTTAATAATCGGTTCTCTCTTAATATTTCATGAATAATTCATGATTCCCTCATGAGTAAATTATAAGTTACATTAATATCTTAGTCAATGTCCACCTATTTTAATGAGTCAATTCTTCCACATATCTAAACTATAGAGTTAATTTCAACTACGCTAAATTATATAGAGAACATACTACTTCATATTGAAATTATAGACTAATTATGATAAAATTCAGCAAAGACTCCACATGGACACTTACCGGCGACAGCTATGTAAAATCCTTAACTAAAGAAGACACAACTGGTGAAAACATTCACTTGAATGGATATAAACTCGTTGTAGCTGATAAATAATAAAAATAGGGAAGCATCAGAATGATGTTTCCCTATTTTTATTATATTGTGTCAATACCAAATATATCTAATAAATCTAGTTTATGATTTTTCGATAACGCTTTATCAGAATAATGTTTAATAATATTTTCATATTCTGATATTTCTACATTATCATAAAAAGCCATTTGTAAATATGTACTTGCTCTTGAGCACCCCACATATATCAATCGTTTATGAAGTTCATCATCAAGTTTATCGACATAAATATCAATAAGAAGTATCGCCTTAGCCTCTAAGCCTTTAAACTTTCTAACAGATGTAAATAAAATATGACCTTTCTTTGGAGTTGTAGAAATCGGAATGCTCCCAATATGCATATTATTTTGCAACATACTATTTTTAACACTATCAATTGTCAAAATTACAATGTCTTCAACTTTTAATTTATCTTGTAGCATTCGTGTTACAAAATCCGATACAACAGCTATCAACTCTTTCGGCATTTTATAAAAAGAACCTTTTGGGATTATACCCGATAAATCATTAATATAAACATCTTTCTTTATATTTTCTACAGTAGTTCCAATAGTACGAGCAATTTCTGCTGTATTACGACAATTCTTATATAAAACTAAACGACAATCACCATATGTATCAAGCCAATAGGTAGATTTGTGCATCATAATATATTGATTTTTATCATAAAATACATAATAATGTCCATTTAACATATCTGTTAATATTGAAATATGCTCTAGAATAGATTCGGGAATATCCTGTCCTTCATCAATTACTACGTTATTATAAGACCATAAACAATCATCGTATTCCTTCTGAAAATATTCAGTAAATCTTGGAATAATTTCGGAAATAGAACACTCTACATGAGGCATTAACTCTTCAGCAAGAGATCGTATATTGTGAAATATTATACCAGTATCTTTATAATGTTCCTTTAAATAGGATACTAGAAATTCATTGAAGCAGAGGTATAAGACCCTTTCGCCTTTACTTGCAAGCATATTAGCCTTCTCTATGGCCAGCATTGTTTTACCCGTACCAGCAGGTCCATGAATAACAGCAGTAGGTTGTTCTTGTAAAAAGTTTAATATAGATGCTTGTTGACGCGTCATTTGAATATAACTACGCTTAGATTCTGATGCCGTACTAGCAACCGACTCCACAATTTTAAAACTTGGCATCAGTAATTTAATTACATTCTTAAAATCATGTATACAAAGTTCTGTTCCTCTGACCCCAAGATTTAATTTCCAATACGAAAAAGCTTTGTCTAGATCTTTCGCAGGATTATCTAATGAACCTACATCAAATATGATATCTCGGTTAACTTCTAATGGAAGTGTAATTTTATCATGAATAGATACTGATGGAAACCATACTGCACGACCAACTACAGGTATCTGCCCATTAAAATGCCTACGTAAATAGTTCTGAATTCTATATTGACTTTCCGCAGCCTGCCCCACTGGATCAATTATTTTACTCTCTTTTGTATGCCGATTTGTTTGAATCCAATTTCCATTATAGTAAGCTATACTTCCAGCTTTAACTTCAATAGATAAAATACCTTTTTGAGGATGTAAAACAACAAAGTCGGCTTCACCTTCACTCCGTCGTTGGTTTATTTCACCTAACCAACGATAAGAATGAAAAACAACATACTCATTATTCAATTTTGATAAAGCCTCATAGACAAGACACTCGCCTTCACTACTATGAAAACTATTTATTATCGTCGGATAAAATTTAGCCATAATTTATACAATATTAAATCTTCCCTCTATATATTGTTTCATACTATTAGCGATAACCTCCAATTGAGCATTAGGAGCACTTCTATAAACTTTTCCTAAGCAATCTTGCCAGATAATAACTCCGTCTACATGCAGATCTTCTATCACATAAAAATTATGAGGTACATTAGGATTTAAAATCCATGCTTCTTTAGTAACTGGAACAACATGTCTATATTCTGAGTTAGCAATTCCAGTCAATTCAATTCCATCTGCAATAATCGCACCAAATGTTTTCAAATACTGTTTAAATTCATCAGCAAATGTTAGATTCAATTCTTTCTCAGCAGCATTAATCATTTCTTCTGTTGCACTCTTTAAAGCAAGAAGGTCTGGCAATGAATTAATTATAGTAGTTATATCAGATCCCATTAGTCTACTCCTTTATAGTATCACTTCTTATTTTCCAATGACTTTTACGCTCTTCATCCCATGTATTTCCCTCCCCATGAACTTCTGTCACTTTCGTATTATCATGCCATAAAGTTTGGTTCTTTTTACCATCTTCATATTCACCAGTACGATGCTCTTCTATCGTCAATTCCACGAGAGGAGAGTCTGCTTTTTGCCCAAGATGATGTAATTCTAATGGTTTTCCTGTTTTTTCATCGATAGGTGCTAGCCCGCGCTTTATACGATCTCTGTTACTAACACCATCATCATCTGTATAATCCAAATTGATATCACTCTTAATTAAACATGGTCGACCATTAATCTCAACTTCTAATAAATCAGCATTCTTTAGAATCTCATATTGTTTCATATTTTCGATACAATCAATGATTTTATCAGGCCAACCTGTTTCTTTTTTAACTTTAATCTTTTCTTCATCAGTCAAATATGAAATCAATACTTCAGAAAATTTATAATCGCCACTTATAGATTCATTCACTATATCATCCGGATGCTGAGTATTTAACACCGTCCGCCACACAATATTCTCATCATCAACAATATAGTTTAATTCTTTAGGATCTGTAGTAGAAACATATTCTACATCTATCATTCCTACTGATTTGTGAACAGTTTTACTCAAATCTATTTCATTTACTTCTGAGATATTTAACTTCGCTTTGAAATCATCTAACCTAATGTTATCAGATTTTGTTATATTCAGATAATTCATCCCGAATCTCCATTAATCCATTATATATACGATTTTTTTCTGTTTCCGAAATGACTACAAAATAATTATCTATAGTTTTCATCAAATCTAGGTTGTCAACTTTATCCTTAGCTATTAAACTCATTACAATAAATCGCCCATATAACGAAATATCTCGTTTATACAACTGCGACAACAAACCTCTCAAATTAACAATAGATTCATTTGTATGTAAGCTCAACATATCTTTAATGGCAAACGCTAATTTATCCGAAGGTAATTGTTTTACTGAATAAATACCATTTACAAGTAGTTTTAATAATGTTGTTGATAAATAATCTCTAATAATAGTTCTAATATTATCACAAAATAATAATGTTAAAGATTTTCGATGAGCTAATTTCACTAATTTTACAAATACTTGCTCTATAGATAATTGTATATTTTTCTCTGACTCAATTAAAATTGTATTATAAAATGCGATAATCAAACGTTGTACAGCTATATCATCATCGAAAACTCTAATTATAGTACTCAAATTTAGCAAATTAAACCTATCATAATTACAACTATATATATCTTCATCAGTTATATACCGATCCAATCCGCTAAAATCTCCAGATTCACTAATCACAGTGTTCTCAACTTTAACACGACAAGGTTTAGACATACCTTCTCTATGACAGTAACAACACCCAGATTTTAAAGATCCTAACTGTATCGCATCTTCACTAAGCATACCAATAGTATTAGCCATCACATGCTGATCATCCTTTGATACTAGTCGTTGGACTACTTTATTAGATGAATTTTTTATCACATCTGGAGCCAGTTTTGATGGAATTTGCTCCGCAACTATAACACCTTGACCATAAGAGCGCATCTCAGCAAGAATGTTAACAAAATGTTCTACTGCCTTGCCTTTAGCATTACCATTTAATTCTGAACCTACTTCTATTGATGTATTCTTTAATAAGCGATGAGCCTCTTCGATTACTAATAAATGTTGTAAGCCTTCATTATAAAAACCTTGTAACTCTCTTTTTATTTTTCTATATTCATTAATAAAAATAATAAGAAGCCCCACCCCAAATGCTTTATCTGCATCATCAGCTAAATCTTCAAGTTCAAAAACAACACGTTTATTTAATAATTTATCAAAATTAATATATTCTGATGTATTAAATGTATAACCTTTTGCCCCATAACATAAATTTTCTAAACGAACTAACATCGCTGATTTTATATTGTCTAAAATTTCACCTTTATATTCAAGTTCATTTTCTATATATCGAATAATTTCATTTTTCAAATCCTGCATGGTAGGAAATAAATAACGGTGAGTAAGATTGTTATATTGTTCAAAAATATATTCTTCATCATACAAATAAAGTTCTGATTCTAAGTTTACCAATAATGGATGACAACCTAATGTTAAATCCCAGCCTTTCTTCTTATAAATAGAATAAAGGCATTTTTCTAATATATAAGGCATAGGTCCATATAACCCAAATGATGCGTTGAATAAATCTTTTAACAAATCAATGTGACTCTGTAAGTTAACTCCTGGCATAATATAAAAGGGATTAATTTGTGGACAATTAAGCTGTGGGTTCCCCATTGTATATATCTGTTCTATATCTACATCAACAAAACTTCTATATTCTTTTTTTGCTGACTCTATAACGAGAAACGGCGTCTTTGCTTCATGTAATATTTTTTTTACAGTTGTGGTTTTTCCACTCCCTGTCAACCCACAGATAAAGGTATGTTTATTCAAATCCTCTTTACTAAAAGTAAACGGCATATTATTTAAAGTACGACTACCATCTAATAAATATCCAATCTTCGCATTATCTTTTTTTATAGATGATCGTACTAAGGGATATGATTTTTCATAACGCACTTCAAAATCAGGTACACTTTCAGTTGGCAATGTACACAACAATCCTAACTCTGCTGAAGTTAATGAAGCACATAATGGATTTTGTTCATTACTATTAAATTTAAATTCATTTAAAAATCGAGGAATTTGAATTAAATCTTTACTCTCTTTATCAATGGTAAAGGTAACCATTGGTAATTGTTCAGTAGTAGGTTTCGAAAACTCACCTAACAAGCAAGCTTCAATCACTTTTTTAGTATCTACCGATAACGCAGAATATGCGATTGATACATCCCACATACCGCAAGATTGCCCTATTTTCAATCTATTTATGGCCGTATCAGCATACGACATTAATTCTAATGCAAAGCCATTTTGAATTTCTCTTGAAATAGATTTATTCTCAGATATGGTATGTCCTATACTTTCACTGATTGTTTTACTAGTACTATGAGACTTAGTCTCTCCAGCACCAGTCATAATGCCAAGTGCATTACCAATAACTCCTCCTACTACCCCCCCTACTACATTACCAATACCAGGTACAAGCGTTCCTAAAATTGCACCTCCAGCGGCACCTATACCTCCAAGTATTTGTCCACTCATATTAGCTTTGCTAGTGGAATCTGATTTTGAGGTACTTGTACTCTTAGTAGATGTATCAGATATACCAAATGAGTCCGCCATTGTCTCTTTACTCATTGCAAATGCTCTATCACGAATATTAATTAAATTAGAAAGTCGAATTTCAGTAGATACTCGTGGAATAGGTTTTGCTAAAAATAAAAGGGTATAAGATCTGCCATTTAATGTTCTAAGTATAGAAGATATACTAAATTTTTGCTTTTTGCCATCAATACTTACCGTTGGAATTCCAGATAATAATCCATAATATTTTTCTTCAGATATACTATCGGATAAACACGGCTTATAGGACTCAAGCTCAACTCCAGTTAGGCACCCTTCAGTAATAGTCCTTACATTATCACTATCACCTAAGACTCCGATAACTATATTTGAAATGCCATCTTGACTAATTATTCCATAGATAATGGGAATATTAATCGAATTCAGACTAATAAATAGTTTTTCTATTTTCTCATTAATTTCTTCCCCAACCGATTTAATTTCTTCCGTAGTACATGACAGAATTTTATAAAATGTCATATTTTTTAATAGAACAGAACTTTTTTCTTCTAAATATTGATCTATATTATCTTGGCTTATAGTATATGCTGGGCACACTAACTGTAAATATTTAAAAGTATCCTCACTAAGAATATCAATTTTATTGGATAGTGTATTTATTTCATTGTCGGCCATTTTAAACCTCATGTGATTCAATAGAAGACTCAAAAGCATCTATACGTTGATAAAATTCATTTTCAGCACAGTCTAAATGATTAATAAATTGTTCTCTTAAATTTGATAAATATATTGATATAGCTTTTTTTAGTTCCTGTTTTTCTAATTTATTTTTAACAATAAATTGATCTAATAATACTGTAGCTACTAAAGAACTTACTGTGGTAATCACAATATATCCCCCTATAAAAGAAGACTCCGTTAGAGATTTTACAAGCCCTCCACTTATTACAGATAACCCTAATAGCACACCAAGATCAACAATATATCTTTTATTATTATTAGAGTTAAAACCTGTTCTCTCTGGTAACTGGAATTTAAATTGCTCTAATAGTACAGTTGTCAAATTTAAGCTCAAAAACTTATTCTGTGTCATGATATCCTTAGGATCCATATTACTCAAGTATTTTTTTGAAGCTAAATATAACAAATCACTTAATATTGATTTACTCCGAATAGATAATTCAAGTGAGACCATGCTATAAATCTCTTCACTAAGTTTCTTTGAATCATTAGATGCATCTACTATTTTAAATGATCTTTCACCTAAATCAGTAAATAAATCATCAATTTTAGAAGCTATAATATCACTATACATATTATAATATCCCCTTTTCAATAGCTTTTAAATTTACTTGCCCCCCCTTCGAGAAACTAGAGAGCGCCTCTATTTCCTCAATATATTTCATTATTTCTGTATTCTCTACCTTTACCTCATTAATCTCTTTTAATTCTTTTATTTTCCCATCAGCATTATTATTTAACTCAGATTCATACTCTTTAATTGCAGCAGAAACAAAATCAATTAACTCATCTTCTAATTCGGATTTTATCGAATTAAGTCTCTCATCAATACTATTAGAAAAGTTTTTAAAATATTTTTTTTGGGAAAATACTGATTTATATTCTGCATCTGAAAAGGTTCCAGCTTCTTTTATTTTTCTACGTTCTTCAGCATTAGATTTACTTAGTTTTTCTATTTTGTCAAAGTCAATAGATTCATAATCAGGCTTTATAAAATCGATTAAATCTAATTTTTCTGAGATTGATTCTAATAAATCATTACAATCCTCTATTACCTCACGTTGAAGTCTCTCAGAAATTTCTTTACATTCATCTATCGTTTCTATAGAAAGAGATTTTAAACAATCAACAGAGCCATCCACTTCTGGATTTAATAAAGCTTTCTTACTTTTATACTTACTTACTATATTATCCGCAGCCTTCTTTATTTTCCCATTTTCATCGCCAATATAATTATGCCGAATATCGTTAACACCACCGGCCAGTCTATTAAAAATTAAATTTTTTTCATCTTCTAATTTTTTTATTTTAGCTTCTATATCATTAGGATTTTTTATTTTCTGCTTCCAAGATTCAATTTGATCATCAAATTCTTGATTTAATCCATCATATAAACGAATCATTGAAGTTAACACATCTTTTAATAATATGTAATGTGATTTTCGACCAAATTTTTCCAATAAACTATACACTCGTTTAAATCTAGATTTCGCCTCTAAAGATTGAATAAAGTCACTAAGGCTCCCATTCGCCAATCCGCCTATTGTATCGTAATAAGATAGTTTTATAAAACCCTCAAGTTCTTTTGAGTCCTCTAATTCTTTCAACTTATTCGTCACAGCTTCTATCGACTCCAATGAATCAAATACTTTCGCTGACATTTCAGCTTTACTATCTACAAATAGTATATTTTCTTTATTCAATTGTTTAAACTGCCTATAAGCTTCTTCTTGTAAACGCATCAAATCATTCTCATTCATTTGTGCTACTCGAGTGAATATTAAAAAAAGAGCTTCTTTATTTCGTCCAACAATTGTATTATTCATAAATTGTGAAAACTGAGCTGACTCTATAGCCTGTCCTGTTATAGGTTTCAAAAAAATAATAGCATTAGCATCCTTTATATACTCTGTTGTTACTTCAGAAACACCGCCTCTTGCACATACACCCGGGCTATCTATAATTTCAACTCCTTTTAAAGAGTCACTTAGAGGATAAAAAATCTCAATTTTAGTTACTATATTAAACCAATTATCTTTATAACTAGATATATATTGCCTAATCTTACTTTCATATTTTTCTAAAGATAAATGATATATATTAGCTGCTTGAACTGACTCAGACGCAATCAAATTTTTAATATCTTCCTCAAATATCTTTATTTTTTTTGTCTTATTATTAGCCTTTCTACCTGCTTTTACTAATATTTCTTCATTAATTGTAGGCACTGGAATATCCCTGTAATTATCATCCAATGCAGCATGCTTCTTCAGGAAAGATTTAACCTCTTCTGGTTCATTAACTACTTCTATTCGCCCATCGGCATAAGTTGCAACAAGCTTAAATTTTTTAGCATATTTTATTTCAAGTAAAACACTAGTACACTGTTTCACATCTACAGGCAATAAATCTATTCCAAGATATGCATTAATAAATGTAGATTTTCCGCTCTTTGCTTCGCCTGCTACAATAATCTTAAACTTATCATTCTTTACCTTCTCTATATCAGCCCGAATTTTCTTGATGAGACCTTCTTTTCGCTTCAGGGGGGAACTTATATTTATATCCTTATAATATTCTGAAACCTCATTCAAAAATTCCTCCATATCATTATAGATTTCTATAACTTCCTCTTTCTTTTTTTTATAACTGATTACCATAGTACACAACCACCTTCACTATACTTTCATGAATATTTTATGAGAAAATTATAAATCACATATTATGCATAGTCAACAAAAGTATCGTATAAGAGAAAAATTATATATAAGAATAAGAACAATTACTATTCATCAAAAAAATCCCTTATCAGTAAATATCTATCAAGTCATTTAGATACTACTAATAAGGGATTACATCTTAGTTTTATTATAATTTTTTATTCTGCAAGTCCTTGTTCTCTACCGATAATATCAGCGATTTCTTGGCATAGTGCTTGTAGTGCTTCTTGGTTAGGACCTTCTGCCATTACGCGAATAAGTGGTTCTGTACCAGATGCACGAACTAGAACGCGGCCTTCATCACCAAGTTCACCTTCTGCTGTTACGATGGCAGCTTTAATAATATCATTGTCTTCCCAACCTGTTTTTGTAGCAACGCGAACGTTGATAAGAACTTGAGGATATTTAGTCATAATGCCAGCCAACTCAGAAAGTGGTTGGTTTTTCTCTTTCATAAGAGCCGCTACTTGTACAGCTGTTAACATACCATCACCAGTTGTGTTATGATCCAAGAAGATTACGTGACCAGATTGCTCACCGCCAACGGAGAGATTGTGTTCACGCATATACTCCAATACATAACGGTCACCAACAGCAGTAGAAACTGTTTTCATTCCTAGTTCTTCTGCCGCTTTGTGGAAACCAATATTACTCATAACAGTACCAACTACAGTATCATCTTTGAGTTTGCCTTCTTCTTTCAATTTAAGAGCACACAATAGCATGATTTGGTCACCATCGAGAACTTGACCTTTTTCGTCTACCAATAAGCAACGGTCCGCATCACCATCGTTAGCGATACCAAGGTCTGCATTGTGTTGTTGTACAGCCACTTGTAAGCCTTCAATATGTGTAGAACCACAGTGATCATTGATATTCAAGCCATCTGGATTTACGTTGATGTTGATTACTTTAGCGCCAAGACCAGATAAAATTTCAGGACCTACGCTAGATGCAGCACCGTTCGCACCATCATATACGATAGTCAAACCGTCTAAAGATGTATCAATTGTGTGGCGAACAAAGTGAGCGTAGAGATGAGCTAAATTGCTATTGTACTCAATGGTACCAATGCCATCACCCGTAGGACGTGGTAATTCATTATCTGCACTTTGACGAACATATTGTTCTAATTGATCTTCTACTTCATCTGGCAATTTATAGCCATTGCCATCAAAGAATTTAATACCATTATCTGGATATGGATTGTGAGATGCAGAAATAACAGCACCTGCATCAAAGCCTTGTTGACGTACAAGGTAAGCTACTGCTGGAGTCGGTATAACACCGGCAATTACAACATTGCCGCCAACAGAGCAAATACCGGATGCTAACGCACTTTCAAGCATAGAGCCAGAAATACGCGTATCACGACCAATCAAGAATGTAGGATGGTCTTTTTCTTTACCAAAATATGTAGCCGCTGCACGGCCTAAATGATAGGCTAATTCAGGTGTTAAAAATTCATTAACAACACCACGTACACCATCTGTACCAAATAAACGAGCCATAATTATCCTCCTCTAGGGATTGTGAAAATCACAAGTCCTTATATATTCACTGTTGTGTATTATATCACAATATATACACTACACATATATATCCTATACAGATATAGTATTTTACAGTACCAAAATGAACCTATACTGTAGTTTACTTTACAATACATTCTACTACTAACTAGTTAGGTTTTGCATATTTTGCCATGCATATAATGGCAGTTTCTGCCCCATCAAGGGCTGCACTCATAATACCACCAGCGTAGCCAGCACCTTCCCCCATCGGGTAGAACCCACCTACAGTTGGAGAAACGCGTTCTTCATTACGCCCCATGCGAAGCGGTGCAGAGGTACGAGTTTCAACACCTGTCATGCATACCGCAGGATCATCGAATCCATGAATACGTCGTCCCCAATACGGCAACGCCCGTTCTAATACGGATGTAACGAAAGTCGGTAAGCAATCATGTAAATCGCAGTTCACTACGCCCGGTTCATAGCTATATGTGCTATCTTGTACACCTGTTGCTTGTGAAAGCCCCAAAAACTGACCTACGGTCTGAGCTGGTGCATGGAAGTTAGAGCCACCTAATTCATAAGCTTTACGCTCCCATTCACGTTGAAATGCTACACCATCCAGAGGATGATTACCAAAGTCATCGGGACCTACGTTAACTACGATAGCACTATTCGCAACACCGCTATCACGAGCATATAAACTCATACCATTAACAACAACGCCACCATTTTCGGACGCAGATGCTACAACTTGACCGCCTGGGCACATACAGAAGCTATACGCTGTACGGCCTGTTTCTTTATCATGGTACACAAGAGAATATTCCGCTGCACCAAGACCCAAGCTAGATGGTTCTACACCATATTGAGACTCGTCAATGACAGCCTGATCATGTTCAATACGAACACCGATGGCAAATGGTTTTGCTGTCATTTCTACATTACGTTTATGTAACATTTCGTACGTATCGCGTGCACTATGACCTACACCAGAAAGAACAACCGTCGTATCAATGCGTTCGTTATCGTTAACTTCAACACCTACGATATGGTCATTTTCAATAAATAAATCGGTAATCTTAGCACCAAAGCGAACTTCACCACCCCATTCGATGATGCGTTCACGCATAGCTTTTACCATGGTACGCAACTTATCTGTACCTACATGAGGTTTATGTTTATACAAGATTTCTTCTGGAGCGCCGAACTCTACAAAATATTTGGAGATTTCATGCAATCTTGGATGTGTAACGCGGGTTGTCAGTTTACCATCAGAGAAGGTACCTGCACCACCCTCGCCAAATTGTACGTTAGATTCAGGCTTGAATACGCCCTCCTTCCAAAATGTTTCTACATCTTGGCTACGAGTATCAACGTCTTGACCTCGTTCAAGAACGATTGGACGGTACCCTTCACGAGCTAAATAAAAGGCAGCTAGCATTCCAGCTGGACCAAAGCCCATCACTACAGGGCGATGTGCTAAAAGCACATTACCATAAACAATAGGTTCTGGATCCTCTGGAGTAAATACAGATACATCCTTTTGTTTACCTAGTTTTTTCATGATTTGAGCTTCCTTATGAACCTCAACAAACAAGGTATACACAAATACAATATTCGGTTTTTTACGAGCATCTACAGCGCGTCGTACAACGTGAATCGTTTCAATGGCGCCTCGCAATTGAGGATATTTCTTTTCTACAATATCCTTTATATCCAACTTGACCGTAACAGCCACGCGGAGATTTATTATTCTAATCATATCTTTCCTTATTTAAGCTATCCTTTTAGGTTAGCAAATTTCTTTCTTATTTGACCTAAATCCTTCAAATTTAACCTACTAGAAATTGGTCATACAATACTATTATACAATATTACTGTAAAAGCTAATACATAATAAACAGAGTATCCCCATAAAGCATTAAAATAGACCCTAATAGAGTTTAATCTTATCCTCTATTAGGGTCTTATTTTTAATTTAGGTTTTTAGTAATAACAATTTTAGAAATTACTATTACCTCTTTAATCTCATAAACTACGTAGTTTTCTTTTGTATATCTACCTTAACATGTACTGTAGTAACATTACTATTGACACCACTCGGTAATACTAAGTTGTAATTACCTTGAATGCCCTTCGTTACACCGGTAAGATCAATTGGTTCTGTTTGAATTTCTGAAACAGAATCAATCATTTCTTCTCGACCAGTCACAGTTAATTGAGTTGGTGTAACGGATATAGACTTAACTTCATACCCATCAGCTACCGTTCCCGCAGTTGGTACTGTAATAGGAACCGCTTTATCTTTACGCAATAAGTTTAGTTCATATTGCGCTTGACCTTGGCTCGGATTGATGTGTACATCTAATACATTACCAGATATATCCCAGGCTTCTAACGTACTAACAGCACTAAAGTTCTTGGTTTGACCAGAGATATTAACCTTCATAACAACCTTATTTACAGCGTTAACAAGCTGTTTACGTCCAGATACAGTTACCTCTTTCGGTACAATAGTGACTGACTTGAGAGCAACATCGTCGGAGAACTTGCCAATTGGAACAATTTCAACCGGTATTTTCCGCTCTGCATATTCGTCTACATTAATTGTTACAGTATCAGGCTTAACCTCCACAAGGCTCATCCCCGCTGGAGGGGTAAATCCAATGGTTACATTATTTTGACCTGGTTTTACACCAGATGCATCAATATATGCACGAAGATTATCTGCCTTTATAGCCATAATCGTATCGCGAGGGCCCGAAAGGACAATGCGTGCTACATCAGGTGCATCTTCTATAATATAATGGGAATCAAGATTTTGGACTTGAACAGGTACTGTATAGGTTACCTCCATCACAGGGTTCTGATCTCGCATGATAAAGAACCACATGACGATAGCGGCTAGCAATGATAACAACTTAGCTGGCCAATTGCGTTTCAAATGTATCATCATTTTTTTGCCCCCCATTTCCACATACCAGTAATGGTTTGACGAGGGCGTTCCATAAATGTACGCAACGCTTCTTTAATTTGATCTTCCGGTAAATGGCGATAGATATGACCGCCATAGGTGTAGGAAATTGTCCCCGTTTCCTCACTGACCACAACAACGACAGCATCAGTTTGTTCAGACAAACCGATGGCTGCACGGTGACGTGTACCAAGTTCAGTACTCAATGTACGATCCTCAGTTAGTGGCAACAAACACCCTGCTGCACGAATACGTCCATCGCGGATAATCAGCGCCCCATCATGAAGTGGTGTACTAGGAACGAAAATATTTTTAATTAGTTCACGGCTCAACACAGCATCAATTAAAATGCCTGTATCAACAAAGTCATTGAGGCCCACTTCACGTTCAAAAACGATAAGTGCCCCAGTATGCTCACGAGACATAACGCGGGCCGCCGCCATCACTTCATTGATAGTCATATCCATTTCCTCTTCGTTGACATTCTGTGCCTTACTAAAAATTCGACCACGGCCCAATTGTTCTAAAGCACGACGCAATTCCGGTTGGAATACTACAGGTAATGCGAAGAGAAGAACGGTCATACTTTGTTGCAAAATCCAATTGATAACATATAGATTCAGCAAATGACTCAATAAATTTAGAATTGCTAGCATAACAAGGCCCTTCAAAAGAGAAACGGCCCGTGTATCTTTAAGCAATTTATATAAGTAATAAATACCTACGGCAACGATTAAGATATCAGCAATATCAAGAAGCCTAAAGGTATGTATAAGTGCGTCAATATGCATAAAAATAGCTCCTTATACAAAATAATAAGGTACAACCAACTACTTGGCTGTACCTTATATTTTAACTCATTTTAGAAGCACTGTAAATTTATAAACAATTATAAGATATGATTTTTCTATAGTTATAGACTTAAATATTTTGTGTTTCAATCCACACATCCATCTGTCCGCCACACACCATACCTTCTTTTACAGCTACATCGTCATCTAAAAGAACTTCGATACGACGATGTGCTTCTTTTTTATTCAAGGAATCAACAGCACTTAGGCGAATTTCATTTTCAGCACGACCACCACCGATAGTACCAAAGATAGATCCATCTGGGAATACTACCATAGATGTGCCAGCCTTACGCGGTGTAGAACCACGGGTAAATAAAATAGTAGCTACAGCTAGTGTTTCATTTTTACGAGCACTTAAATATTCAATAAACTCACGATTCATGGCTCACTCTACCTTTCCGCAATGAGCCGCCTTTTTTACCACGCACCACTGCCAAATATTCACTAACGATAGATAATGCAATCTCCTCAGGGGTTTGTGCACCTAAGTCTAGACCAATTGGTGCATATACCATATCTAATTCTTCTTGTGTCCAACCTTGTTCACGCAATACTTCAAATGCATAATGAATACGCTTTTGACTGCCCATAACACCCATATAAGTTGGCAAATAATCGCGCAATTGTTCTAAGCATACATTATCATACTCATGAGCACGAGTAACAATGATAAACCCATTATATTCATCAAGAGGTAGATCATTTTTAAAGTTTTCTAATGGTAAGCATTTACGAGTTACACGTTCATCAAAGAATTCAGGAACTACATATTCTGGGCGGTCATCTACAACGGTTACACGACACCCGATAAATAATAATAAATCCGTAATAGCACGGCTCACATGACCAGCACCCAATACGAGAACAGATGGATCGTTTTCTACAGGTTGTACGAAACATTCCACTTCGCCTACCATACATAAAGAATTAAGCTTTGCTTTATCTACCATAAATCCTTCGATTGGTGTACCATACAAAACACTACCATCTTCAGCATAAATTGTCTTATCCCCTTGACGAGGGCCAGACAATACAGTAACCATCAGCGTAGTTTCTGTAAGCTGAAGACGGTCTTTCATCACATCATAGATCGTTTCCATCTTGATTCCTTTCATAATCCCATGCAGTAACAGCTTCTAAAACACCGCCACCAACGGCAAGGGATTTATCTGAAATACTATAACAATGAGCTTCTTCACAACGAGCATCTACATCGGCCAATTTAAAATGGTCGGATACGATGAGTCCGCTCTTAAGAATACCTCTAAGAATACCTGTAATTTTTGCCCGCACTGGCTCTTTATCTACATAACCAATGACTTCATTAGCTTGTACAGAATCGCCAATATGGCGCTTAGCTGTAAACAGACCAGCCTTTGGTGAGTGAATAACACGTTCATGAGTATAACCACCTACATTACCGGGAATCCCCGTATTAGGCTGCGCTGGACCATCATAGATGCAACGACCTAAGTAATGACCGCGCATGGTTTCAATAACAACATCTACATCATGCCCTGCAGTAAATCCAGGCCCCACACCAATGACAAGATCTGCATCATCACGTTTGGTACCAAGATTCTTTTTACTTAAAATAGCATCTACAACAATAGCTGGCTTCAATGTATCAAGTAGCTCTTCATATGAACTAGTCACAACGGGAATAACACCTTGTGCCAACGTATCTGCTACTTCGCTAAGGGCTACATGACGTGCTACAAAGCGTTCCAAAATCATTTCTCCGCGATGTACAGCATTGCCATAACATACTTCACGGCGAATCATGGTAGGAATGGCGATTTCATTAATCACCACAGGATAGCCTGCACGTTTCAATCTATATACAGCGCCAGAAGCGATGTCTCCGCCTCCGCGCATAAGGACTAATGGTTTCATAATGCCTCACTTTCACGTTGTTTCAAACGCTCAAAATCATCGGGTGTGTCAATATCATATCCAACATCGTCACGAATCCACAATTTGATAACATGGTCTTTACCACTACCGCGAATGATAGTTTTGCCACCTTGATCCCCTTGGATATGTTGCAATGATTCAAACCAATGTGAACCAAATAGAACAGGATTTCCCGACTGATAATTCGCCCCATAATGCGGGACGACGATAGTTTTCGAATGAAAGTTATCACTAAATGCACTAATAACCTGATGTACAACATTCCCAGTCAATAGTGGTTGATCCCCTACAGAACAAAGAATGCCGTCTAGCGGTATCGGTGAGTTTTCTACCAAATGACGTACTCCTATCGCTATGGACAGGCCTTGTCCACGATTAGGATGTTCATTCTGAACCACTTCAAACCCATAGCTCGTAACTATAGGTTCTAATCTTTCATGATCATCACCAGTAACCGCTACAAAAGGTAGTTTACAGGATTCAGTAAGTTCTACCGAATCATTCCATCCACAATGAAGAGCCCCACAGACCGCATCTAAAACAGTTTTACCACGCCAAGGCAAAAGTTGCTTATTACATCCCATGCGCTTGGATTGACCTCCTACGAGAAGGACAATGCCAATATGCAAAGGACGACGGTCTATGGGGTCTCTCATGGGACTGAAAGCGGTATTAGATTTTGCTTTCACATAAGTCATGAGTACCTACCGACATTGAATAATGCGACGGATTTCACAACTTGCTTTGTATCCATCAGCTAAGATGATATCGGAAATGTCGCTATCTACAATATGATCAATAAAATCATCAATGATACGATGTTGCACCGTTTCATAACCAGTACAGAACAGAATTTTTTTACCTTTACTGTATTGGAATAAACCTTGTTTATGGAGCACAAGATCAGCCAACATGCGTGGCGTTACAATGGCACCCATATCGCGTTTCACAATATCTTGAACGAGCTCGATGTTATGCACGTGCTCATCATCAAGCGGCGCTCCTAACATTTGTAAATTCACAAGACCAATCGTAGTCTTTGTGAGAGATGGGATGACTGGCTCAGTCGTCTTAGGGGCCTTAAGCCATTTTTCCTTTGCCCCATCGGCTTCCACTACAATTTGCCAGTTCGGATGCAATTTTGCTAAACCATCGATAAGATCACAATCTAAGGAGTCTACTTTTGTTCCTGTAATGCCAGAGAACCACGCACCACAATATCCACGCAAAATACGATCAGTACAATATTCATCAGCTTCATTAATATTTCGAGTATAAATCGGTTCATAATGAGCCACTTGAGATTCATAGAGTCGAGTCGTAGTCGTAACTACGATGGGCTGACCTTTCAGCCTTCCATATTCTACTAATTTTGAAAGCACAGTCGTTTTACCGCCTGCCCCAACAAGGGCCACGATTCCCGGCTGAATCAATCGATTCCAATAGGATGTTTGTGATGTCATAAAACCAGGCCTCCTTAGAAAGGAAAAGTAAATAGAAATCTCTATACTTTATATTTCTCGTCCATAGCCATAAATACCTTCTCAGGTGTCATAGGTAATGTACGAACGTCCGCACCAACTGCATTTTTAATAGCATGTTGAATAGCTGGACTAGCCGTATTAATAACAACTTCACCAATAGATTTGGCACCAAATCCGCCTGTCGGCTCATAAGACTCTACAAAGTCTACATGTAACTCGCCAATATCTTGACGGGTTGGAATTTTATAAGTCATAAGGTTATTAGTCTCTAAGCGACCATTATTAGAATAGCGTATATCTTCATACAACGCCATGCCGATAGCTTGTACTACGCCACCTTCAACTTGAACACGAGCCAATTTAGGATTAATAACAGTACCGCAATCGATGCAGGAATATGTATGAAGCGGAATAACCTTGCCAGTTTGTTTGTCTACTTTTACCTCTGCAATAGTTGCCATGAATGGAGGTGGGGACGTATGACTGCCCCATGTAGCGAAACCAGACAATTGTTCTGCATTAACGCCTACCAATAATTTTGGAGCTAATTGATGGATATCCATAGTTTGAGAACCATCTTTTGTGGTAGCTACAACGCCATCAAAGTCGATGTTTTCTACATCTGTATCGAAGAATTGAGCGAACTTAGCAATAATCTTAGTGCGTAATTCTTCAGCAGCCATTTTCGCCGCCGTGCCGGTTACGTATGTTGTACTAGATGCATAGGAACCTGGATCAAATGGTACGATGTCTGTATCAGATTCAACAACAGTCATGTATTCCATAGGACAGCCAATGATTTCACAAGCCATTTGAGTCAATACAGTATTAGCACCCATGCCCATATCGGAAGAGCCCGTATACAATGTGTAGTTACCATCATCGCCAAGACGAATTTCTACAGATGCTACGTCAATGTTAGCAACACCAGAACCTTGTAACGCTAGTGCCATGCCAAGGCCACCGCGATAACGTTCGTCAATATCCCAAGAATGAGGACGTTCATCCCAACGAGCCATTTCTTTTACGCGGTTTACTGTATCTTGGAATAGACCAGAGTCAAGGTATTCATCTGGAGCATATACCAAGCTTTGTTCACCTTGAGCAATCAAGTTCTTTTGACGCAATTCAGCAGGGTCAACACCCATTTTATCCGCCAAATTATTAACAGCACACTCTAATGGCCATAACGCTTCTGTAGCACCATACCCACGGAATGCACCGCCTGGTGTATGGTTCATGTATACGCCTTCTGTACCGTAGTGGATAGCTGTCGCTTTATTGTATAAAGGAATGGACTTATGCTCACCAGCTGTAGTAGTAGTGAAACAGTGAGTTGCATGAGCACCTGCATCAGTAATGGAGTCCATATCAATTACTTTGATAATTCCATCTTTTGTAGCACCTACACGGATTTTCCATTCACGAGCATGACGTGTAGTGGAGCAAGTCTGTGCTTCAGTACGATCGTATAAGAGGTAGCAAGGTTTCTTCAATGTCCACGCCACAAAAGCTGTCATAATTTCTGTGCAAGCCGTTTGTTTAGAACCGAAACCACCGCCGATACGAGGTTTGATTACGCGAACCTTTGTAGCTGGAATTCCTAATGCACGCGCAATATGACGGCGTACATGGAATACGATTTGTGTGGAAGATACGATAACTACGCGGCCCAATGCATCAACGTAACCATAACTTTGGAATGGTTCCATTGCTGTTTGGCGTGTAGCCTGGTCAAAGTAAGTGCCATCTACTATATAATCACATTTTGCAAGTTCAGCTTCAATATCGCCTACTCGTTTATGATAAGATACGCAAATATTGCGTTTATAATCTTGACCTACAGGGATATTATTATGAATATCATCTTCAGGATGGACTACTGTTTCATGGTCGATAGCCGTATGCATATCGAGTACAGGTTTTTGTACTTCGTATTCAACCTTGATAAGAGGCATCGCTTTAAGTGCTGTAGCTTCATCTTTTGCAACAACAAGAGCCACTTCATCGCCTACATAGCGAACTACAGGGTCTAAGATAAGCGCATCATAAGCAGATGGCTCTGGGTAGGTTTGACCAGCCAATGTAAAACGAGTATTAGGCACATCTTCATGTGTAAAGATCGCTTCTACACCAGGAATTAATTTAGCTTTAGATGTATCGATTGATTTAATGCGCGCCTGTGCATGAGGGCTACGAAGAACCTTAATAACGAGCGCATCTTTTGGAACAAAATCGCCAGTATAAGACGGTTTACCCGTCAAAATACCTTTAGAGTCAACCTTGTCATAAGATTTACCAATGTGCTTATTCATTATTTTAGGCCTCCTTCTAAGAATTTACGAACCCCTCGAAGTTGTGATTCATAGCCAGTACAACGGCACAAGTTACCGATGAGGTATTCACGAATCTCATCATCACTAGCCTTTGGATTTTTACGTTTCAAGTTGATAGCACTCATCATCATGCCAGTTGTACAGAAGCCACATTGGTCAGCGCCTTCGCTAGCAATACAAGCCGCTAATAATTCAGCCTCTTCTTGCAAGCCTTCTAATGTAGTGATTTTATGACCTGGCGCACGAAATGTAGGATATGCACAAGACAAGATAATTTCGTCATCTACCCATACAGTGCAAAGACCACAGTTTGTTGTGTCACAGCCACAACGTACGCTGTAGTAACCAAGATTACGCAATGTATCCAATAACATTTCATCAGTTGGCACATTAACAGTTACATTTTTATTATTAATATTAAGTACGAGTTCCATTATTGTGCCACCTCCTTAGACAAGCGTTGAACCATAGCTTTTACCATTTCCATGCGATATTCTTTGGAAGCATGAGAGTTAGATTGGTAAACTAACTCTTCAGATGCTAATTGACCTGCTTCTTTTGCTGCAGACAATCCTTTTTCTGAAAGCAGAGCACTTGCTTTTTCTGCTAATTGAGGCACGCCAGGTCTTGTACCGATGTACACTTCAACACCTTTGTCATCACGGCGAAGAGCACCTGTCAACACTGGGAAGTCACCACGAGAGATGCGAAGAGCCTCTACAGCTACAGGCACATCTACTTTAGGGATACGAATTTCCACGAGGATATCACGTTCTCTGTATTTCATATAGTCATGTATGGACATGCGACCGCCTTTAAAAGTAACGATGTCTGCATGTACTGCCATTAATGCAGGAATAATGTCGGAGAAGCCGAAGCGGCTTGCTACAGATCCACCCATAGTAGCAGTGTTCCGGAATTGAATGCCAAGAATTTCTTTAACACCTTTAACAACAGCACCACCACAGAATTGTTGTAATGGCTCAAAACGTTCCACGTCGCCTTGCGTTGCCATAGCACCAATGACAAATTCGTTATCCTCTTCGCGAACATAACGCAAGTCAAGACTAGCCATATCAATCACTGCAGGCCATGTGCGCCGACCTAAACGCAACCAACAGCCGCCAGCTAGCATTGGGGCAGTTTTGTTTTTTGTGGCTAATTCATAAGCCTCTTCCACCGTCTTCGGTTGTAATACTTTCATAAATGCTAACATAATCTGTCCTCTCAATGGTATACTAATACTAACAGAACTGGATGATAACCACAAAAATACAGATATCACCGAACTACAAACTTAGCAGGAATCTATAGAATTCCTCACGTTTCTTATACTTTTATTTTACCAATTATTCGCCACTAAATCTATGATGAAAGATATAAATTTACAGGAATTTTGCAAAGAATTACATATTTATGAATTTGGGATTGCCCCTTGGCCTCTACCTGAAAATGCAAAAACCATTTTGTACGAAACTAATCCCTGTCCATTTACAGCTGCAGATGTGGAGGAACGACTACTAGGAACAACTGAGTTCACACCTAAAAGTGCTATTGTCTGTCTCTTTCCATACTACGTAGAACATAACGGTCCATCCAATCTATCCCGCTATACATGGGGCACAGATTATCACCTGGTCATTAATGAATATTTAGAAAAACTTATTGAAAAATTACAAAAAATGAATACTTCAGCTCAGTTTTCTATACATTGTGACACCTCTCCCTTGGCAGACCGTTACATGGCATACTTAGCGGGCCTTGGCTTTTATGGCAAAAACAATTGTTTTATCAGTCCTAAATGGGGATCCTACGTAGTAATAGGAACGATATTAACCACATTAGAATTTGAGTCGAACACACCACTTGAACAATCTTGCATGGGTTGTAACCGTTGTATTACCGCTTGTCTAGGTCAATGCTTAGGGCACGAAGAATTCAAATATGATACTTGTAAAAGCTACTTAACACAGAAAAAAGGCGAACTCACCGACCAAGAACAACATATTATAGCTAAAACTCCATTATTGTTTGGTTGCGATGTATGCCAAGAGGTGTGCCCCCATAATCAAGGTATTCCTACAACACCAATTCCCGAGTTCCAACAAATCGAACCACACATCGATATTAATGAACTAGAAATGCTTACAAACAAAGAGTTCAAAGCTAAATATGGGCACCGGGCATTCTCGTGGCGGGGGAAGAAAATATTAATAAGAAACCAAAATATTATTGAAGAAAAATAGATATTATAATTTGTTATGCTTTATAATATCTTTGTAAGCTTTACAGGCTTTGACATCTGTTTAGCAAAAACTTATAATAATATAACAGAGATAGCTAGATGCCTAGGAACGTCCAGCTCATCTCTAAAACTTTATTTGAGATGTAAAATGGCTGTGACGTCTATTAAGATGTTATGGCTATTTTTATAGAATAAAAAGAGACGACCATCCGTCGTCTCTTTTTTAATCATTATTTGATTTCGTAGTAATTTAGCTCATCCAAGCTTTTACCAAGAGCAGGCATATAAGTCTCAAGGAACATATCTACCTCTGGCATGTTGAGTGCTTTCAGTTTAGCCAAAATGGAGTCATGTGCTTCTTTAAACTCATCGTTCCCTGCCTTGAGTTCGTTTACACATTTCATATAGGCCGAAATTGTATCTGCCGCCTTAACGATAGGCCACTCAGGATTATCCTCTGCATCTACTATGAAAGGCTTATAAACAGCTTGTAATCGTTCTGGCAAGGTAGATAACATTTTCTCTTGTGCTAATGTTTCAACTTCACCATACAGTTCACGAAGTTTTGGATCAAAATATTTAATCGGTGTTGGCATATCGCCTGTGAAGATTTCACTCACCTCATGGTACATGGCAATAACAGCCACCTTATTAATATCTACATTGCCACCGAAATATTCGTTCTTCAGAGCTGCTAAATTGTGAGCTACCATAGCTACTTCGAGGCTATGTTCTTGAATATTTTCTGTTTCTGTATTGCGCATGAGGCTCCATCGATTGATAAAGCGCATGCGTTTTAAAAATGCAAAAAATGAACTCATATATCCCCCATTACACAATAGTTCTCCTAAATAACTCCACGAAGTTTAAAGCCATAGTCAAGGAATTGTACTGCTTCATCCCAACGGTTATCATCGTTAAGCATAACTACAATCATAGTATGACCATTACGGGTAGCCGATGCAATCAAGCATTCCCCTGCAGCATTCGTAAAGCCAGTTTTTAAACCATTAGCACCGGGATATTTATTGCGAATGAAATGGTTTGTGGTGCGAATTGTTTCTGGCGTACGGTTTTGATAAGGCACCTTATAATAATCATTGGCTACTTTATCGCGGAACATTTGGTATTTCATACCATACGCTGCAATCATCGCCAAGTCACGAGCCGTAGAGTGATGGCCCATTTGTGTCAAACCATGAGGATTTAAAAATACGCTATTTTTTGCTCCTGCTTTTGCAGCAACGCGATTCATGTCCTTTGCAAAGTTCTCTACAGAGCCACTTACATTTTCTGCTACTACAACGGCCGCATCATTACCGCTGGCAACCATCATGCCTTCAAGAACGCCTTCCAAGGTAATTTGATCACCAACACGAACCCCCAGATTGGATTCCTCCATACTAGTGGCATAACTACTAATAGTCGCCAGTTCATCAAGTTGTGTACCTTTGAGTTCTAGAGCTGTTAACAATGTAACCATTTTCGTAGTGCTCGCAGGATGCATCCACTTATCAGGATTCTTTGCGAATAGGATTTCTTTTGTATCCGCATCAATGAGAACAACAGCCTCACCTATCGTAGATGGCGGCGCAATGTACGCCGCATGAGAAACACTAGTACCGAAAATAATAGCGCCTATAAAGGCTATCATCAAAATAAGTCGTTTCCAGACTATACAAACATTAGTTGTTAAAGATATCATATATCTCACTTTCTGTATCACATATTAACTTTCAGGGTTATCATCAATGGCAACATCCGTTCCACTTGCCTTTTTCTTAGTTCCCTTAATTTCACCAGTAGAGTTATCTACATTTTGAAGATATACAACACGTTGAGGATATGGAATGTCGATACCATATTTATCGAACGCATCTTTTACATCAGACATAATTCCATATTGCACATCTAAGAAGTCTTTCGACTTAACGCGTGCATAGGCAGCAATGCGTACAGAGTTATCGCCAAATTCAGAAATACCAATTTCCATGTTTTTAGGATTGAGTACACGTTTATCAGCAGCAAAAATATTTTTTAAGATTTTAATTGCTTCATGATGATTATTGTTATAACCAATATCAAAGACGAACGGGATAACCCTTTCGTGGGTATAAGCAATATTAGTTATGGCTTGGGAGGTAAGGATAGAGTTTGGTATATACACATTTTTTTGATCTTTAGTAGTGATAATAGTATACATAAATTGAATAGACTTAACACTACCTACAGTATCTCCAACTTGAATAACATGACCTGCTCTAAAAGGCTTAAATATAAGAATTAATAAGCCTGATGCCAAGTTAGATAAGTTGTTTTGTAAGGCCAAACCAATACCTAAACCAAAGGCACCAAAGGCTGCTACAAAGGATGTAGTAGGAACACCAATTTGATTTAAGCAAATCAATATTAGACCTACTAGCAATGCATAATTGATGATCTGCGTAATAAAGCTCATCGCAGCAGAGTCATAAGAGGCCTTTGTCATAATACGGACAGCAAAGGTTTTCACCCATTTAATAGCATAACGACCTACCCAAAATATAATAAGAGCTAATAATATATTGCCCGCTTGAGAAAAGAACCAATCTCGAAATTGAATCAATACATTAGCATCTTTAAACAGTAATTCAGAAGCCCTATTTAAAAGATCACTCATACTAACCTCCATGAATAAAATATAACGCTCATTCGGTAGAATCGGAAATATATTCGAAATAAACATATGTGTTATAATCTAACATATGTATTTTACAATAATTTAGTAAAACTATTATATCCTTATATTATATATATAACAATCTAAATCTAGGGAGACTTACATGTTTAACAATCCATATGAAGCACCACAAGAGCTTGCAACAGGAGGTCATGTAACAAAAGAGTTAAATTCCGTTACAGTACACTTTGATGACATCCATTATTCCTTATCTAGTGGTCAACTCAATGGCGGATATCACCATACTTTGGCCGTACGAAATCAGCAACTGACGTATCAAATTGAAACAGAAAAAGATTTGCCTGGCGGCTCTGTAGCAAATTATTTAGCACAAGAGTTTGAACACATCGATACACCTGTTCATTTTAGTACAGCGCTTCTTACGTCTGCTACAATGAACCTTCACGCGTACGCTAAGGTTGAAGAACACGATACGATTGTGGAGACCATCGTTACTGCAGGCTATGAAAAAACAGCCCATCGTGCAGGCACAGGCTATTGCTACGAGGAGCGAGATGGTAATTTCATAGTACCTGGTACCATTAATATTCTTGTCTTTACAAACAAGGCATTAACAGATAGTGCCATGGTGAAAGCCATCATGACAATTACGGAGGCTAAAACCGCAGCCATTCAAGATTGGGGTGTTGAAAGTGTACGCCTCTATCCATTTATCAACGAAGATATTCCTGATGCCATCACAAAAGAACGCAAGACTTCTGCTACAGGAACATCCACAGACGGTATCATTCTCACCATAGATACAAATGGTGATGTGTTAACGGACGCTGGCTCCTTCTCCCTATTTGGAGACACATTGGCTAAAGCGGTTTATGTAGGTATACAACGAGCCTTAGAAAATGCTATTGGCGCCGAATAAAAAATACGCATTCTAGGCGAAATAAAAAACCGCACATCCTAAGCGATCGTGATGTGCGGTTCATTGTATATAAAACTGTTACACATAGTATAATACTTGAAAATGAATATCAAATTAAGATTTGAGAATTTTTCTCAAATCTTTTTTATTTTCTAATTAATATTCATAGAAGAACTGTTGTAACTTTTTAAGATTTTTAGTTTTTGTAAGACCCAGCATCAATAAAATACGAGCTTTTTGTGGACTCAATGTATCACTTACGAGATAGCCTGCTAGTGCATCTTGTGGTACAGCTGATACCATGCCACACCCTGTACGAGAAGCACGTACAGTTGGGAATGCTGTATTTTGTGTTATTTGACGTACATTTTGAGGAATTGTACCATGACCCAATCCAGTCAAGATGAGCCCATCAGGATTAGTGGCAACTACACTCATTGGCACCATGTCATCCATACCGCCATAGCAAGTCAAAATAACTACACGAGGCAATTCCTTAAGGTCATGTACAGCAAAAATGGATTCTTTCGTATGACGACGAGTAGAGGCTTTATAATAATGAGCTACACCATCCTGGACAATACCAAGATGCCCTACTAATGGACTGTCAAAGGTAGCCACATTAGTTGTATTCCGTTTGGACACATCACGCGCCCCATCAACATAGCCATTTAGAACAACAAGAACACCTTTACCTACAGATGCAGGTGTTCTTGCCACTTGAATCGCTTGTAATAAATTAATAGGACCATCTGCACTAATTGCCCCAGCAGGTCTCATCGAGCCAGTAATAACGATAGGTTTATCCGTATGAACAGTAAGATTAAGAAAATAAGCTGTCTCCTCCATGCTATCTGTTCCATGAGTAATAACAACACCGCCTATATCCTCTTGATTTACTAATTCTTGTACTAACTTAGATAAATCCAACCAATGCCGGACAGTAATATCGGAACTTTCAATATTACTAAACTGAGTATATGTATATGGACCATATGGTTCTGTGCCAGGTACGGAATCTAAAATTTCATCGAGGCCTAGTACACCTGCAGTATATCCCGTCAAATCTGTATCGGATGCGCCTTGTCCAGCAATTGTACCACCCGTACCAATCAACGCAATTTTTGTCTCCATATTACCTCCATCATAAAATACATAAGAAATAGTAAATCTTTTGTTAATCAACATTAGCATGAATTAGACTAGCTAAAACAAGTCCTCTCTCAACATTGTGGGTGAAAGGACGGCATCAATTCTAATTTATGCTTATTAATACGATTTAAATAATCAATACGTTCTTTCATTTCAGGATTTTCTATCTCTCCAGTTCTAATATATCGATCTAATACAGCATAGGTAAATCCTAATTTATCCTCATCAGATAGACCGCTGAGTCCATCACTAGGCGTCTTATCTACAAGATATTTTGGAATATCAAGTAATCGACCTATTTGGCGCACCTCTTCTACGACAAGATTGGCAAGAGGACTAAAATCTCCAGCACTATCGCCATATTTTGTAGAATACCCTACATAATCTTCAGATCCATTACATGTATTAGCTACGCGTGCGCCATTTGGCAAATTTTGTCCTACTGCATATAGCGTTGTCATGCGAAGACGCGGTGGTGTATTAATTCCTGCATCCTTGGATATATCAGTTCTACCAGTAACTGCTTTATAACCTTCACCTTGAATGATAGCGTTCGTCAAAGCTTCATAGGCAGCTCCAATATTCACTATGATATGTGGAATCCCCAAATGTGCCACTACAGCCTTGGCATCATCGATATCAGACTGAATTCCATTCGGCATAAGAACACCTACTACGCGTTCTGCCCCAAGGGCTTCTTTACAAAGGGCCGCCACAATTGTGGAATCCTTACCACCTGAAATACCTACTACGGCGCTACAACTAGGCCCATTTTGACTAAAATAATCTCGAATCCATTGAACGAGAGCCTCTTTTGTTGCTTCTGGATTGTCTAACATAAGCCCTCCTATTTCTTCCGGAAAATACGATTTAATAAATCCATTTTCATTTGATAGTATCCTGGACTCATATCAAGGTAATGACGATGTGGATTTTCAAAGCGCTGTTCTTCTAACCAAATTTCGCGGTCTAGTTGGTCTTTAACGTATTGACGAAGCTCTTCTAGTGTTGGCAATTTTACGATAAGCTTGCCATCTTTAATAATGAGTTGTTTCATCTCTTTAAAGGTGCAATTTTCAAAGTACAATTCACGCCATGGTTGTTCTGGATCGATATAACGATATGGTTCTGTCGTATCTGGCACCTCTTCTAACAATGTTAATAAATCTGCAATGGCACGCCCTTTATCATTGTATACGCGATACACCTTTTTAAAGCCTGGGTTCGTAATCTTTTCAACAGATTCAGAAATCTTGATGCGAGGCTCCCACACACCATTCTTTTCGACGCCAGCAATCTTGTATACGGCGCCAAATACAGGGTCACTCTTAGAGGTAATCAGTCTTTCACCTACACCAAAGATATCAATAGGACCACCCTGTCCCAATAAAGAGGTTATTGTATATTCATCAAGACTATTGGAAGCCATAATTTTGCAATCTTCTAAGCCTGCCTTATCAAGCATACGACGCGCTTTTTTAGCTAAGTAAGCAAGGTCACCAGAATCAAGGCGGATACCTTTTAAGCGTTTTCCCATAGGTTCCAATACCTCTTTAGCTACTTTAATAGCATTAGGAACCCCAGAGTTTAATACATCATAGGTATCAACAAGGAATACAGCCCCATCCGGATACACTTCAGCGTAAGCTTTGAAAGCTTCGTATTCAGAATCATGATACATAACCCAACTATGAGCCATGGTTCCACTCACAGGAATACCAAATTGTTGGCCCGCTAAAACAGTTGCCGTAGACTGTACCCCACCAATGTAGGCTGCTCTCGCACCATATATAGCGGCATCCACATTATGAGCTCGACGAGCCCCAAAATCGGCTACTACACGCCCATCCGCAGCACGAACGATGCGATTAGCCTTTGTAGCGATAAGGGACTGATGGTTCATCATAGTTAGCACTGCAGTTTCTACGATTTGTGCGTCTATGAGAGGGGCTACGATGGTTATAACTGGTTCGTTTGGATAAATAATAGAACCTTCTGGGAACGCATATACATCACCAGTAAAGGAGAAATCTTTAAGATAGTTTAGGAATTCCTCACTAAAGATCCCTTGATTCCGTAAAAAATCGATATCACTTTCATCAAAATGTAGATTTAAAATGTACTCAACGATTTGTTCAAGACCACCAAAAATGGCAAAGCCACCCCTATCTGGATTGCGTCTAAAGAACACATCAAAAGCGACGCGATCTGTATTTTCATGTTGTGTAAAATAGCCGTGTGCCATGGTCATCTCATAAAAATCCATAAGCATACTAATATTGCGACTGTCGTGTTGCATCGGTTCACCAACCTTCTAAAATCTAATGGATTTAATTAATCGTTAATCGTATATCCTCATTATACATTATTATTCCTATATAGCTAGTACATACATATACTACAGTTTTCATAAACTATCCTAATAATCATTCTTGTGATATAACTATATATATACTAACTATTTATATATTCCATATATATGTCTGTGAAAGTTATCACTGGAATAAACTCTTTTATTAGTATTACAAATTCAGATACTAATAAAAACACTAAGTATTCCGTATAATCAATCAACATATATATCTATTATTTACATGAGAATGAAAGGAACCATTATGGAATCAATCGTTCAAGCAAAACGCGTATTAGAAATCTTTAAAGAAATGAGCCAAATTCCTCGTGAATCAGGAAACGAAAAAGGCATCAGCGATTATATCGTAAACTTCGCTAAAAACTTGGGGCTTGAGGTTCATCAAGACGATCAATTTAATGTAGTCATCAAAAAGCCAGCGTCTCCAGGTTATGAAAACCGACCTTCTATCATCTTACAAGGCCATATCGATATGGTTTGTGTACGAGATCATGACTCCAATCATGACTTCTCCAAGGATCCTATTGCAAACATCATCGAAGGTGAATGGATGCACGCAGACCACACTACACTAGGTGCGGACAACGGTATGGGTGGTGCGATGATGCTTGCCATCCTCGAAGATGATAGTCAACAACATGGACCTATGCAATTATTGTTCACTACCAATGAAGAAACTGGCATGGATGGCGCTTTCGCCATTAAAGAAGGCCAAGTAAGTGGCGATTACCTACTCAATCTCGATACAGAGGTAGAACACGACTTCACTGTTAGCTGTGCTGGCGGTTGTCATGTTCACGTAAACATTCCATTATTGCGCGAAAACAACCAACCTGGTTATGATGCAGGCTTATCTTTTACCGTAACAGGCCTTAAAGGTGGCCACTCCGGCATCGAAATCAACGAACAACGAGCTAATGCTAACCAAGTATTAACACGTGTACTCTATGATATTCAACAACAATATCCTGTATGCTTAGCATCCTTTGAAGGTGGCGTAAAACATAATGCCATTCCTTCTAAAGCAGTTGCTGTATTATCCGTACGCGCTGAAGATGTAGCGGCCATTAAAACATTAATTGCCTACCAAGAAAAGCAATATCTCCATGAATATGGTATCCAAGATCCAGGTCTTAAATTTGTTGTAGAAGATGTCGCTACTCCTGATGTAGTATATGCAGATGACACAACAGAAGCTCTTATTACTTACATCTATCTTGCACAAGATGGTGTTCATTCTGTAAGCAAATCTATCCCAAATCTTGTGGAAACTTCTGACAACATCGCTATCGTACGAGAAAACGAACATACTATTGAAATACTCATTTCCATCCGTAGCTCCAATAGCAACAGTCTTGAATTCTTGGCTAAGAAAATGATATTACTTGCTAAAACACTAGGTGTATCTGCAGAGCGTACTGGTGGTTATCCTGCATGGGAATACGATAAAGGCTCCAAACTTGAAGAACAAGCTATTTCCTTACATAACGAAATGTTTGATACACCAGCTAATGTAAACGCTATTCATGCAGGTCTTGAATGTGGCTTGTTGAAAGGCGTATTACCAAACACACAAATGATTAGCTTTGGCCCTACTATCGTAAGTCCACATACACCAATGGAACGCGTTCATTTACCATCCGTTGAAAACGTGTATGTATACCTCAAAGCATTGTTAGCTAAGTTACAATAAATATACTATATTAAATAATGACTACATACTTTATATATAATTTGGTATACTAAAAGTAATCTAATTAGAGATTTATATAACGAATTCTCTTCCCCCCTCCTATGAGGGCTTCAGTCAACTCTTCCTGACTGAGCCTTCTATAGGAGGGATTTTTTATGTTTTTCAAAAAAAATATAAAATTAATATATATTCAAACAGGAGTATTTATTCATATATGGAGAAATTGATAACTCCTACGTTTTCCACAATTAATTATGAATATTAAATACATCTGTTAATATACTCATATAATGTATATAATCCATATATTTAAAGAGAATTTTAAGAATAATAGAAATCTCATAACTATGCATATACCCTAGGATGTATTTTCTGTGTTATCCTATAGGTGTATACTGTGTTTATCTTACTCAGGAGGCACATATGATTCCTATTATTATCATATCCGGATTTCTAGGTTCGGGAAAAACAACATTTTTACAACATATACTAAAAGAACATAAACCTACAGACAAGGTTTTAATTATAGAAAATGATTTTGGCGAAACTAGTCTTGATGCGGCAAATCTTGCTAAAACAGGTGCTACTATTCGTGAAGTAACGTCTGGTTGTATTTGCTGCAGCCTACAAGGAAATTTCCAACAAGCATTACTCGATATTCTTCAAAATTATGATGTAGATATTATCTATATTGAACCATCTGGGGTCAGCAAATTGAGCGAAATCATCCATACATGTGAAGATGAAGACATTGCGAAATCCGCCTATGTTCACGCCTCAGTAACAACGGTGGATGCTATGCAAGCACCTATGTTTATCAAAAACTTTGGTTTATTCTTTAAAGATCAAATCACAAACAGTGACGCTATCTTCTTGAGTCACACCGAAGATGTTCAACAAACAAGTATTACAAAGCGCATGATTCACGACTTAGCTCCCAACACACCTATTCACGAAGAGTCATGGGATACCATTTCCTTACGAGACTATATTAAACGCCTCTATCACTGTCATGATGACAATTCATTACATGATGAGCATCTATTTATGAGTCATACCTTTAAAGACTTGCGTACACTCACTGTATTACAGTGGAAAACAATTTTAGAAGGTATGCCAGACGGTGTGCTCCGCGCTAAAGGTATTGTACCGACCACCGAAGGTCCCCATGAGTTGCAATACGGTACGCATTACTGCTCCCTAGTACCTAGCGAATCCACTGACTACAGCTTAGTCGTTATTGGTACTGATTTTAATGTGCCAATGGTACATAACGAAGTGTGTCAATCATGATACCTGTTTATATCGTTACCGGATTTATCGGTTCTGGTAAAAGTACATTTATAAATGAACAATTACAATACCGTAAAAAGCTGGGCGGCACAGCATGTATCAGTGCCGAACAAGGTTCTGTATCACTTATTAAAGATGCTTTACAACTTAGCCCTGATAAACTCAGTGCAATCACGCCTAATCAACCTGACACCTATAGTTCTATAGCAGACGAGATCGCAACCTATATCAATAAGACAAATCCCAAAGAAATATGGATTGAATGGAATGGTATGGTCAGCTTTTATCAACTAGAATCCTTGCTATACAGTGATAAGCTGCGTCACATGTTACAAATCGAAAAGGTATTATATATTTGTACGGATCAATTCGTCGCATCGATGTTACCTGGTTTAGGTAATGACGTAACAAGCCAATTATACAGTGCAGATTGCATCATCACGGAGACCGATACACACCATACCTTATTACGGACCTATAATAGAGAGGCCAAGATTGTAACAGCGCCAACGCCAGAAAAGGTAGAGCAATTATGTCGCAATTCTACGTGGGGCCTCATACCAAATCTATTAGTTATCGGCATTACCGCCTATATACTTTTAGTTACCGCGTTCCGTCATGACATTCCTTACTCCATTCATCAATGCTTTGCCATCATTACAGGGCTCATTGTCGAAGCGATTCCATTCCTTTTATTAGGAACTATTGGCTCAACCGTTATACGCTATTTTGTACCACAAAGCGTACTACTAAAACTATTAGGCGATTATTCTTGGAAAAGCTATGGTGCCGCCATGGTTAGTGGCCTAGCCTTACCTGTATGTGACTGTGCCATTATTCCATTATTTAAAGCACTCACAGATAGAGGCGTACCATTATCAGTGGCCCTCCTATTTATGCTAGCCAGCCCAATCATCAATCCTATTACCATTCTCTCCACTTGGTATGCCTTTCCAGATAATCCCATGATTTCTGTATGGCGTATCGTCCTTGGACTTGGCGTAGCTTTATTAGTGGCATTATCTTTTCGCTTCTATCCACCTTCAAAGGAACTAATGAAAGCTAGAAATACCCAGAATCTTAGCTACGAAGAGGTTTTAATAGAGTCATCTAGGAGTAAACACATCAACAAAAAAAGATTGTTAATTCATATGGAAAAAGAGTTTTCCCAACTCTTATTCTATTTCTCCATGGCAGCCTCTGTTTTATCAGTAGTCCAAGTATATGGAAAACCTTGGCTCATCAATGCGGGTATCACATTACCTATCGTGTGGGCTATTCCAATCTTGCTAGTATTAGCTTTCTTCTTCTCAATCTGTTCTACATCAGATGCTATTATAGGCAAATCCTTGAGCACCCTATTTCCTATAAGCTCAGTTATGGGCTTCCTCATCTTAGGACCAATGCTCGATATTAAAAATGTATATATTTTAAAACAATATATGCCAACTTCATTCATACTTCGTCTAGGCATAACTATTGTAATTATGTCTTATATAACAGCATTAGGTTTTCAATTCTTTGTAGGCTAATTTTAGTCATTACCATTTCAGTTCGTAATAAATATAAAAGGAGATGATTCTATGAAATTAGGACTGAAAGATCGCTTTTCAATTGTGAAAGGCGCTCTCTATCTCATCTTAGGTATCTGCTGTGTATACCTAATTCTGACGGGCCGTTATTTGAACTATATTGCACCCCGATATGAACTACTGCTCGGCATCAGTAGCATAGCTCTCATATTAGGTGGATTAGCAACTATCATTTGGGCTCCATCCCGCTATTACAAGCACAATTTACGTTCTATCGTACCTATTATTATCCCCGTAGTTTTGCTCATTGTGCCCCCTGTCCTAGTTCCTAATACTGGTGTTCACGGCGCAGCACGGGTTAATGATGATACGAACAATTTTGATTTTACAAATGATGCTATAGGTGAGGTTATTACCGTTAATAGTGAAAGCAAAGAGCCTGGCATTTCTAAAGACAAAAAAGAAATCGTACTAAACTCCGATAACTTCTATCAAACCATCGTAAAGGTTGGATCTAATGTAGACCAATACAAGGACTACACTGTATATATGACAGGTTATGTAAATCGCGATGATAATACGCTAAAATCTAATGAATTTACCATCTCTCGTATGGCCATGTCTTGTTGCATCGCTGACGTAGCACCCATTGGCATGACAGCTTATAAAACAGATGGCGATAGTTTAGCTAATGAACAATGGGTTTCTATCGAAGGCAAAGTATCTACACGAGACTTCCACGGTCGTGCTCAACCATATATAGAAGTAACCAAAATAAAAACAGCAGAGCCTATTTTAGGTTATGTATATCCTTAAATAAATAATATTAAATTAACAGTCTTAATAAATCTTAAAGAGACATCATTAAACAGTCTTAAATAGATCTGTAAACAAATAAAACCGAGGCATAACGCCTCGGTTTTAATAAATATATAATAGTATTATATAAAGACTATATTATCGATGTAATTCTTTAACAATTCGTTTGCCAAGAGATGCTGCAACGGCACAAAGGAAGATGTCTGGACCTACGGGAATCAAGAAGCATGTAATAATAACAGCTTCAACCCCAATTGGTTTGCCTAAGTATAAGTTCATAATAAAGTATAGATAAATCATACCAAGGCCATACACGATAAATAGATTTAATATAGATCCTGCTAATAATCGTTTAAAGGATAAAGTCTCCATAGACTCTGCAATACGGCCTACTGCATAAGCACCTACCATAAAACCAATTAAATAACCAAAGGTAGGTTGTAAAATGTAACCAGGCCCACCACCGGATGTAAAAATCGGTACCCCAATTAAACCTAAGACAATGTAAATACCAACGCTAGCAGCCCCCAATCGACTGCCTAATACAATGCCTGCGAGGGTAGTAAATAAGATTTGTAATGTAAATGGACAATTTGGTAATGGTACCCGTATAAAAGCACCTACGGCAATCAATGCGACAAAGAGTGCTGTCATCGTTAACTGACGGGTAGTGATGCGACCTTGTTTCGACACGGTAGAACTCATGGTATACCTCCATTAATAACACATCAACAAACTACTAACTACCTAAATTAAAACACTTGTATTTTTAATTGTCAACTACGTGTGTTGACTTTTAGTTAACTATGTAGTCTAATACTATATATATGGCAATTTCAAGTATTTTATTTTTTTGACTATACATTATAGTTATTACTAATCATTTATAATAACTAAAAGATATACTCATCTTCATACAAAAAACTTTGTATTTCATCTTATATTCATGTAGCAACATTAAATTATACGTAAGTAGATTGAGTAAAATCTACTTTCACAAAACAGTATATAAACGTACCTTATATTAGGAGGCATTCATTATGAAAAATGTTAAAAAAGTATCAAAGGTATTATGTGCATTTGGCGTTAGTACAGTATTATTAGCAGGCGTAGTTGGCGCAGCTAGCAACCATGCTTACAACAACAATAGCAACTGGAAAGGCGTTGGTAGCGTAGCTCCATCCGCTCAAGCTAACTATTCTGTTGATTACATGGGCGCTGTTACAGTATTCCAACAACAATTCCCTGGCGCATCTGTAAAATCTATTTCCTACGACGCTAAACACAACCCTTACTATGAAGTAGAAGGTTACTACAACCACCGTCAAGTAGAAATTAAAGTAGACGAAGCAACTGGTCAAATCGTTGGTAAAGAAGTTAAAGGCTACACAATAGGCAATAAAGCTATCAACGTTCAAAACATCATCATCCCTGAAGTAGCTGAAACAAAAGCTATCGAAAAAGTTGGTGCTGACTTCCAAACTATGGAATGGACTGTTGAACGTGAAAACGGCCGAGCTGTATACAAATTCGATATGACAACTGGTGGCGACAAAAAAGCTGAAGTAAAAGTTGATGGCATGAACGGTAAAGTTTTAAGCGCTAAAGTAAAAACTACAAAATACTAAGAAGCTCTTTTCATCTAGTGAACCCCTATCCTAACCCACTAAGATGACACACTACACATATAACACACATACTATACACACAGTATCCCAATGGATACACTCTCTAACACACAAACTTAGAGAGCCCTATAACTCACAAAGGGCTCTCCCAAAACCCTATCTCACACAATAGGTAAAGGGTCTGTGCTCACACACCACAGACCAAACGTTACACACACTATACTCCCTTTAAAAGACCTTGGATCGTTGAATCCAAGGTCTTTTTTGTGTAACAACGAAACAGTATCTAGAAACAAAAAGACCTCCCATCGGGAGGTCTTATGTATAAGTTTTATAGGTTTGATAGTTCTTTGTTCTATTTCTTAAGCGAGGTCTAGCTTAAGGATGTCATTTGTGTGTTCTAAAAGTTAGTTCTATAGTTTCCCAATGAGATTTGAGAGATTATGCTTTATCTAAAGCTTGAGCCAAGTCTTCGATAATATCGTCGATATTTTCAAGGCCGATGGACAAACGGATCATATCTGGTGTTACACCAGCAGATTTTTGTTGTTCTTCGTTAAGTTGTGCATGTGTTGTAGACGCAGGGTGAATAACAAGAGATTTAGCATCTGCTACGTTAGCCAAGTTGGAGAAGATTTCCAAAGAATCAACAAGTTTAATACCTGCTTCTTTTCCGCCTTTTACGCCAAATGTGAATACAGCACCAACACCTTTAGAGAAGTATTTATCAGCCAAAGCTTTGTATTTGCTGTCTTCTAATTCTGGATAGCTTACCCATGCCACTTTAGGATGTTTAGTCAAGAAGTCTACTACTTTACGAGTATTTTCAACGTGACGTTCTACGCGCAAGGACAATGTTTCAATGCCTTGCAAGATTTGCCAAGATGCAAGTGGAGTAATGCATGCGCCAGTATCACGAAGCAATTGAGCGCGGATTTTTACAGTGAATGGAATTGGCAAATCACCATATACTAAACCATTGTAGTGTTCATCACCTTCGGAGAAGCCAGGGTATTTGCCAGAACCTTTATAATCGAATTTACCAGATTCTACTACTACACCAGCCAATGTTGTACCATGACCACCAAGGTATTTAGTAGCAGAGTGAACAACTACGTCAGCACCATGTTCTAATGGACGGAACAAGTATGGAGATGCAAATGTGTTATCTACGATCAAGATAATGTTGTGTTTATGTGCAATATCAGCTACTGCTTGTACGTCGATAAGGTTGATACCTGGGTTACCGATAGACTCGATGTAAACAGCTTTTGTATTTTCATCGATAGCTGCTTCAAATTCTTCTAAATTATCAGGATTTACAAATTTAGTTTCGATACCAAAACGTGGTAATGTAGCTGTGAACAAGTTATAAGTACCACCGTATAAAGTGGAAGCTGCTACGATATTGTCGCCCGCATTAGCTACGTTCAAAATAGAATATGTAATCGCTGCGGAACCAGATGCTACTGCGATACCACCAGCACCACCTTCAAGTTGTGCCACACGAGCATCCAATACATCTGTAGTAGGATTGCCAAGGCGGGAATAAATGCCACCAGGATTAGTTAAGGCAAAACGACCAGCTGCTTCTTCTGCGTCTTTAAATACGAAAGATGTAGTTTGGTAAATAGGTACTGCACGCGCACCTGTTGGATCTACCGTTTGACCGGCATGTAATTGTAATGTTTCAAATCTGTATTGTTTACTCATTATGACAACTCCTTTATGTTAACTGTGAATTTAGTTCGTTGTTTATACCTAGTATAGTACTATGCTTTAAAAATTATGTCTACTATTTTTTATATGAACTTATCCATAACTTAAAACTATAGTGGACTTTAAAAGTCACTAAGTAGTTTCAAACTACCCTAGCGAGCTAAGTAACTGTATAAATGAATGTACAGAAAAGCCCCTAGTAACTTCTAACTGACTAGTTCATATTAGAGACTATCAGAAGTAATTAGGGGCAATAGCTACATACGATAGTTTAGATATAGGCACCTAAGTTTTTATCGCGTTCAAATTTCATTTTTTGAATTTGTTCAATAATGTACGGTGTTTCTTGGTAAACATAATAATTTAACCAATTTGTAAATAACAATGTACTTACGGAGCGCCAGCGTACGATAGGACGTTGTTTTGGATCATC
>ERZ1699235.13-NODE-13-length-77205-cov-5.368419_pt1 | contig 77205 bp, 70 predicted proteins | sample MGYA00581546_ERZ1699235 | MGnify/ENA primary metagenome ERZ1699235 (study PRJEB42319, sample SAMD00040334) | human oral metagenome | material: saliva | host: Homo sapiens | study: EMG produced TPA metagenomics assembly of PRJDB4115 data set (Metgenomic analysis of... | reverse complement strand
GGTGATCGCCCATGAGATCTGCAAGCGCCTCGATGCTGCGCGCATGGAGGGCACCATCAGCGGTATCAGCTCGGACGGCAAATCCCAAGTCTCACTGCGCTACGAGGGAGAGCGCGCGGTGGGAGTTGCGGCTGTGGTCGTGTCTATCCAGCACACCCAACCCGGCCGCAACACGGCTGAGCCCAGCATCGACGACGTCATCCCTGTAGGGATCTGAGAGCTGGTGCTCTACAGCAGGCAACCTTGCCGTGAGACAATCGTGTCCACCAACGAGGACTCTCCTCAGTATTCTCGAGAGAATCACGTTTTCAGGTGGACACGAGGTATGCCTGTGTTGTTTGTCTAAAGATCTGAGTTGGGCTATATTAGTATTAATCGTTCAGCCCGCCTCAGAACCTCGGTTTTGGGAGTGGGCTGGATCTTTATTCAGCGGCACACGGGCGGAGACACTGGTGATGAAGCGTGACGAGCAGGCACGGCCGCTGAAACCACCGACCAGTGTGCCTGAGCAGATCGAGTTGCTGCGTTCGCGTGGCATGGCCGTCGATGACGAGCTAGCCAGTCAATGGCTCGAGGCGGTCCTGTACTACCGGCTCTCCGCTTACTGGTATCCGCTGCGCCGCGTGGATACTGAGGAGCATGTTGAGGATGGCTTCGTTCCTGGAGCTGACTTCGCTGACGTCGTGGCGTTGTACGAAGCGGACAGGAAACTACGCACTCTCATTCATGATGGGATGGAAAGGATCGAGGTCGGTCTCCGTAGCCGTCTGACCTCCCTCCTGTGCCGCGACAATGCGCTCGGCTATCAAGAGCGCAGGTTTTACCGGTCAGGTTTTGACCTCGATGGTTGGCTTCGTACTGCTCGCAGGCGTGTTGACCGAGCTGGCGCACACAACACAGCGATCGACCATTACAAGAAGCAATATGGTGGCCAGTACCCATTCTGGGTCCTGAGCGAAGTCCTCGACTTCGGCGATGTCTCCAAGCTCTATCAAGGGCTCACCTACAAGGCGCAAGCGCAGATTGCTGAGACTTTCGGCATCACGATTGACCTGGGTGCTTTGTCGAAGAATGAACGGAAGATCGTCAGGAGGAGGCATCCGCTGGCTTCCTGGTTTGAGCAACTCACCATCGTTCGTAATACGTGTGCACACCACGGCCGGCTGTGGAACAAGTCCTTTGTTCCCGCATCCACTAAGTATGTGCGAACTATCCCAGGCCTCGAATCGCTCCCGGACGGCCAGAGCGAACGCATCTACGGTGCTGTGCTGTTCATGGCGCATCTCCTGAATATCCTGTCGCCGGGGACCTCGTGGCCAGTGAAGGTCAACAACCACATCGCCAACTGCTTCTTAACGCTGCCGATGGTTAAAGCCCACAGCTTGGGCATCACCTCAAACCAGACGATCCATCCGGGTAGTTGACGTAATCCGTTTGGCTTCTCAAGCCCAGTCAGCTCGCCCAGGGGCTGAAGCACCACGGTGGTGCTGGGAGCGTTGAGCTTGTTATCGATCCGGTTGAGATTGCTGCTGATCCGGTCTTTGAGCGCGGTGACAAGGGCGTCGTAGGTGCTTAGGTCGGCTTGTTCTGGCATAGGGCCCAGATCGCGCGAAAGCGGCATGCGCTCTAGTAGGGCTGTTGCTTGCTTGTAGGCGCGGCTGAAGGTCTCAAGGGCCTGGACTTTGCGGTCGTATTCGCTGTCGAAGCAAGCTTTGATAGTTTGCTCGAAATCCGTGGGCAGGGTTTGCTGGCAGAAGGGGCAGGTGGTTCCTGCGGCCTGGGAGTAGTGGGTGTGGCCGTGGCGCACCCAGTCGGCGGCACCAAGTTTGGACACGAAGCACGCGTACTCGCTTTTAACGCTGCTGACGATCGGTTCAGCAAGAATCGATTCATCTGGGGTGTGAACCTCGATGTCATCAAGCGGGGCGCATTGGGTTGCGCTACTGTCGTGAGCGAGCCGGTACTGCGCGATAAGCGCCTGAAGGTCATGGTCGACTGCCGTGGTCTGGGCAAGCACGTAGTCGGCGAACTTTTGTTTGCTGCCTCGTACACCGTTAAACGCGAACGGCATTTCAGAGCGAAGGTTCTGAGTGGCACTCCAGCACTGTTTTTCAAACGCTGAGCGCAGTTGTGCTAGCGGACTTCAAGGTTTGACCATTCCCAATGATCTGCCGAACAACTGCAACTACTCCGACCTGTGTAGCGACAGGGATGCGATCAAACTGGCTGCGATGCTGAAAGGATCGGGGGCCGATGACCCCAACCTTCTGTCTCGAACGCTGAGGAGCTACTACAACAATCCAGTTTCGCTACTGCAGCGATTCAAGGCGATCTCTGAGAGTGTTGGTGCAAGCGATGAAAGAACCGCAAAGGACAAGTTCTTTGCAGAAATTGATGACCCATTGAATGACAGATACGTTGGTCTTCTCACAGACGGTTCCAATGGGGTATACGGCTACTCGGGCGTTGAGCCTAGCGAAGAAACCAAGAAGGCAGCATGTCAAGCTCTAGCTGAATTCATTTACTGAGGTTGTCATCTGCTTCGTGGCTGGGGCCACGCATAAGATACGCGGCCCCAGCCACTGCGGCATAAAGTGCCCAAGCGCCTACGAAGAAGAGCAGGTTTCCCCGCCAGTCCCCAACGAAAATCTCGTGTGTGTCAGTACTGCGATCGAACGAGTTCGTGACAGCAAGTAGTAATGCTGCTGCCCCGCTTGACAAGAGTCGTATCCACAGTGCTCTCACTCTACGTTGCGGCCATCGTTGTGGCGGGTCAACAATCAAAAGAACCAGGCCGGTGAGAAACGTTCCATAAAGTGGAAATACCATCAAAAGAGTGCCAGCTGCGGCGAGCCCCGTGGCGGGGATATAGAAAATCCCGAAGCAGATTCCAATCCATGTCGTGTACGTACGGATCGCATCCCTGTTCGTGAAAGTAGGCGTGGCAAATCGGGCTGAGCTCCTCATGAGCATCCATCCTGCCATGACCGTGAAGACAATCCAGCCGAGACCGAGAGATAGGAGCGTCTCACCCCAATGTTGAGATCCATAGTGGGTGGAACCAACTGCATCAAAAGCGACTAACGCGATGGCCGCAACCCCTGTACCCAATACGCGGATCAGTAATGCTCGACAGAGCGGCGTCTCCCATGTTGATGGCCTATCAATGATAAAAAGTAGCAGTCCTGCTAGAGGGGCAAGCCACAATGGGGTGCTCACCGGGGCGACTCCACCGGTGAAGAGCAGGGAACCGGGCACTATCGCAAAGCCGAGGATGAGTCCTACCCAATACGTGTAGGTCCGAACGAATAGTTTGAAAGACTCAACCATTTACACCCCCGTCACGGGCTCCAGCACCAAAACCATGATTATTCTACAGCGGGGAGGCAACCCGCCCATCATCAGCGAGGAGACCTGGGAACGTACCCAAGCTGAGCTCGCACGACGACGCGCGTCAGGAGGTCGGGCAGCCACCCCCACAGGAGGTACCGGCGCACTGACCCACCGGGTCTACTGCAGTCAACGTGGCAGGCGCTTTCACCGGCGAACCAAGACGCGCCGGCACGTGTCCTACAAGTTCTGGTGGTGTGAGACCGCTACCCGTGGCAAAGGCAACCCTTGCCACGCGCCCCAAGTACGAGAAACCGAACTACGCCGTGTAATCACCTGTGTGCTCGATCTGGATGAATGGGACAACGACGCTGTCCTTGAACAAGTCCGCACCATCACCATCAGCCCGCACCGACAAGCCGTCGTGGCCCTAGAGAACGGCAAGGTCCACACCATCACACTCGGGGAGGAGAACTGATGCCCACCATCACCACAATCCCAGTCAAGCCCCTATCTCTGGGCCACAAGCACCCACCCTGGCACGCAGGAAGGTCGCGGCGTATGCGCGTGTATCCACTGACAGGGGAGAGCAGTACTCCTCCTACCAAGCGCAGGTGGACTACTACACCACCTACATTCTCATGATCCAAAACGGCCCGCCCTTCGCCCTGACCGACCCCTACTACATTTGGATGGCGTGTCTGGGCGCCGCCATCGCCTGGTTCTTCAAATTTGAAGGCAAGTGGTCCCACCGCTTCCTGGTGGTTGCTGACGCTATTGTGCTAGGTATCTGGTCCGCCACCGGCGCCGCCAAAGCCCTAGAAAATCATCTAGGTTTCATCCCCGCCCTGCTTTTAGGCTGCATGACGGCGGTAGGCGGCTCCATGATCCGCGACATTAGCGTAGGGCGCACCCCGGCAGTATTTGGCGGTAACCGGCTTTATGCGCTGCCGGCGCTTGCGGCGGCTTTTACGCAGGCTTCATTGGTGCGGTTTGTTGATTTAAATCCGGTGTTGGCGATGCTGTTTTCAATGTGTGTGGGGGCGGGTTTCTGCCTGCTGGCTTATTGGCGTGTGTGGCAATTGCCGGTGGTGGGTAAGCAGCGTTCCCTTACTGAGCGTATCGGGGTGCTGCGGCGTCGCTAAAACCCGCCAGAACCTGCGTTAAAACCCGCCTAAAACAGCCCGCTTTAAAATCGTTATTAACCCCTTCAAACCACCCCTGAAGTGGGATAATAGGGTGCATGGAAACGCGGGGTGGGCAGGGGCATCTGCCGGTTTTCGGGGTTGGCCCGGCCTATGTGGTGGCGCTATTTACGACGACGGCGCTGGCTTAAGCGATAGTTTTTTAGCTGGCCTGGCGACATGTCTGTTTGAGACTTCCGTTACATGTCTTCTTGGGTTTAAATGTAATTGAAGTTGTTATCCAGTGCTGTAATCAACTGTGAGATACGGAAGTCTTGCGGTTTGAGGCAAGTGTGGACAAGACACATAACAACTGCATATTTCCACTCTGATTGGGGGCTATATCGATGAAGAATGTGGTTGAGTTGCGTCAGCTGTCAAAACGGTACGACACTCCTGCCGGGCCAGTGCAGGCGCTGGATAAGCTGACTCTGAGCGTTGCGCAGGGAGAGATTTTTGGGCTGCTTGGCCCTAACGGGGCCGGCAAAACGACGGCGATTGAGATAGCTGTGGGCCTGCGCAGAGCAGATTCTGGGACGGTTAGCATTTTTGGTAAAGATCCGGTCAGTGATAACGCCTGGGTGCGTTCCCATGTAGGGGTCCAACCCCAGGAAGTAAAAATCTTCCCCCATCAAAAAGTAGAAGAAATCCTGAGTTTTTGGGGAAGCCTCTACCCAGATTCATACCCAGTTAACGATGTTGTCCACTGGCTTGGCTTAGAAGATTTGCTATCTCGAAAAGTATCCAAGCTATCAGGTGGTCAGCATCAACGGCTAAATGTTGGCCTGGCTCTGGTTGGTAAACCCAAGGTGGTGTTCCTAGATGAACCTTCGACAGGCCTTGACGTTATTGCGCGCGAAAAACTTTGGGATGTTTTAAGGCAACTATCCTCGCAGGGTATGACCATAGTGCTGTCTACACACAATTTAGAAGAAGCTACTGCTCTGTGCGATGACGTAGGTGTGGTTAATGGTGGCAAGGTGGTAGCCCAGGGAAGTCCCCAGGAACTTATTCGTAGTCATACTCAGGGCTCTGTGGTTAGTTGCCAGATTAACGGCGCTGATAGTGCTGTTAAAGACCAGTTGAAAGCCTTGGGAGAGGTTGTTATCCAAGGTGAGAACGTCTTGATCCGCACTAAGAGTGTCGATGAAGTACTCAAGAGACTTGCGCAAATAGGTAGTTTCACCAATTTAACTATAAAAGAACCAAGTTTGAATGATGTGTTCAAAAACTTGGTTGGCCATGAGTTTGAAAAGCAAGCGACTACTAAGGCAGGGCAGTAGTAATGCGTGGTCACTACACACAAGATTTACTTAAACTACAAACTCGCGAGCTAGTGCGAAATGTGTCATATTTCGTGTTTGTGGCAGTGTTCCCTTTCTTCATGTCAGGAATGTTTTTAGGGATGACCTACATTATGGCCGGGAAACCGGGTGGCCCAGATTTTGGTCCGATTGTTATGCCTATGGCAATTTTCCTGGCAGTCACTGGCATCGGGCTTCAGGTAACAGCCGGACCGTTAGCAGAACTTAGAGAAGCCGGGGCGCTGCGCGTGCTGGGAACAACCCCACTGTCGCGCACAGACTTTTTATTAACTCACCTAGCTGTGCGTTTCATTATGGGGATCATCCAGATAGCGATCATTATTGCAATCGCTATTGGGTTGGATCTAGTGACAGCATCGAATGGTGTTTTAGTTTTTGCGGTGTCGCTTATTGGTTTAGCGCTTTTCTTCACTATTGGGTATCTAATCGGTGGGGCGGTTTCGTCAGGGCAGTTAGCGGCCAATCTTTCTACACTTATCCAGCTTCTTGCACTGTTCCTTAGTGGGGCTGCCATACCGTTCGCAATCCTGCCAGACTCACTGACAGCGGTTCTCAGCAAGATACCTACCAGTCTTTTCGCTGACCTGATCTTCTGGGCGGCTGATAGCCCGCTACAACGCACTAGTAACCCACTGTTAGCATTTGCGGTAGTTATTGCTGTTACTGTGGCTTTGTTTGTAGTGGCAGTGCGTGCTTTCAAGTGGGACGTTAGGAAGTAACAGATACTTTTAGTTACTTGCCCGTGGTCTGGTCTTGGCTGCTACTGCAGTCAAGACCAGACCACCTCCGTCAAGTATCAAACTGTTATTCAGTTTTGCGCCAACTAGTCAGTCCTATCACAGCAAGAAATGCTGCAAATACAAGTGTTAGGGCGATCTTCCATGTGCCGCCGGCGGGGAATGGCGAGTCAGTGTAGACGGCTACAAGCGCATCAAACCAAATTTTTAGGGGATTCCACTCAAGAATTTTCTTGATTATTGCAGGTAGCGTATCTATTGGGGCTGCGGCGCCTGAGCCAAAAAATAAGATGAAAAAGACTGCGGCAGTGAGGGCGTTGATCGTGCGAGCGCCCAAAGGTAGTGTTCCAAGGAAAAATCCAACAGCGCAAAGAAAAACGACAAGTCCAATGTTTAGTAAGACAAATAGCGGTGAAGTTACCTCCGGGCGAAGTCCATGTTGAAAACCAACAATCCCGACTATTAGGCTTGACGCCGCAATAGTGAGTGTCAGCATCGCTGAGATAACGGCAATTCCAAAATTTGTGCCAGACAAAGGCAGAGCTCGATATCGTTTATCTACCTGCCGTGAACGAAGTTCAGCTAGGTAGATTGGAAGCCCCATAAGGAGGAGGTTAGCGGCAACTGTTCCAACGAGTGTCGGGAACATCATGTCAATAAATTTTACTTTGGTATCAGGGATAATTTGTTCAGCGTAAGGGATACCAATGAAAATGTATATGATCAGTGGGAAAGCTAAGGAGAAGAATACGGCAACAGGTTCTCTTAATAGAAGAAGTAATTCTTGGCGGTACCATACCCAGATAATTTTCGAGCGAGAACCTCCTTTTGCATGATGCTTCATTTATCTTCAGCTCCTTGCTTCACATCCATGCCGGTTATGACTGCAAACACGTCTTCAAGACGAACTGGTCCAGTGAGGATGTCAACTGCATCATTCTGCTCATCAATTTGTGCAGCTAACTTAGCGGTATCCTCGGCGCTGCCTATTGCAACGATTGCCTTTCCGGTACGACCGTGACGTAAACCAGATTCTTCAAACAGTTTGATAATGTGCTCAGTTGGCCGAGCGACGCGTAAACGTCGGTTTCCGCCAAGACTGGAAAGAACGTCGTCGACGCTACCTTCGATGCGGATCTTTCCTTTTGCCATTACGAGCAGATGATCTGCGAACGCCTCAGCTTCTGACATGTCATGCGTGGAGGTAATAATGGCGCAGCCCTCACTAGCGAGTGAGCGCACGAAATCCCATACGATAGCGCGTCCTTCTGGATCAATCCCGGAGGTGGGTTCATCTAGAACCAAGAGAGAAGGGCGGCCTATTGCTGCGCATAGAATATCTAGGCGGCGTCGCTGACCACCAGACAAGTTATCAACCATCGCGTCAAGATAAGTGTCGACACCAAGGGCGGTTGCCATAGCTTTCCAGTCTGCGGGGTCGGCATAAAGGCATTCAACAGAGCGGATAACTTCTTTTGTTTTGATACGTGAAGGTATGCCTGAACTTTGAAGTTGAACGCCGGTGTAAAACTTATGTTCTCCGCCTGGCACAACCGGAATGTCAGCGATGGTTGCCGAGCCTTTGCTCATTGAGCGCAAACCAACAAGCATTTCCAACATAGTGGTCTTGCCGGAACCATTAGGTCCAACAAGTACAGTCGTCTGTCCTGCAAAAAGGTTAAACGATACGTCGTCAACAACGTTAAGGCCGTCGTAGGTCTTTACTGCATTAAGAACCGAGGCAACTTTTCTCTTATCGATCATTGATGATTACCTGCCCTAATACCGTCATCAGCCGTACATCTGAGCTGTAAAGATATTATATCTAAGGTGCGTAATCTCTGCCACTATATTGTGTTTTGGTTCGCGGGAGTGGCTATAGGCGTATGAAGTTGTGCTTGCGCCGTGCCAAGGCTAGTGCGCCAGCCCAAAAAACTGCGCCTAGGATCAAATTGGTGAGAATAAATAGGGAGACTGTTGAGGTGTGGCCAGCTAAGCCAACTGCGGTAACTGGCAGGTTTGCGGCATAGAGGTTGACCGTGTTCTCGGCGGAGCTGACCCCTAGAAGCCAGTTTGCGCTGGGAACAGCAGAGTTAAGGGCGTGCACGCAAAGGGCTACAGTCAGGACTGTGGTAACTGAAAACAGTGCCCAGGTAGACAATATGAACTGGAAACGCTCACGAATGCTTTTAACTGCATAGGTTATAAGCAGCATTAAACCCAAGCCGGTAAATACTGATACCCCGTAACCAAGCAGGTTAGCCAGCTGCAAAGTCAGATTTACTGATTGGGAATTTAACAGCGGTAGAAGGGTGGCAATGTAGCCCAGCAGCAGATACAGCGACAGCACGCAGGTGCTTCGCACAGCTAGCTGCCACCTTGATAGCGGGGAAAGTAGCAGTAGGCGATCATCGCAAAGCCCGGTCAGGCGCAGGCTGGCATCTAGTGCGTATAGCGTTAATGCAACCTCAATCAGCATGACACCAATGCCGTATACCTGTTGAACTACTAGCTGGTCTAAGCTCAGTCGCACAAGGGATAGAATCAGGATCATGGTGATCAGGGGCACCATTGTGCGCCCATATTTGACGGCAAATAGTCGATTGTCACTGGTTGCGTTCATCGGCCAGACACGCTCCTTTTGTAGGCTAGCTCTAAATCTCCATCACCAAGTGCGCGCAGGTTGTCTGCGCTGTCGTGGGTTAGTAGTCGCCCGTCTGATATCAGTACGATTTCGTTAAAAATGTAGTCAACACCGTTAATTAGGTGGGTGCTTAGTAGTAGAGGCGCCTCGGGGCTGCGTAGGGTGCGGATAAGCTCAAGTAGGTAGTCGCGTGCTAGGGGGTCGACGCCGGCTAAGGGCTCATCCAGTACGTAAAGTTTGGGGGCCCGGGACATGATTAAGGCCAGGTGTAGGCGTTCACTCATGCCTTTGGAGAGGCTACGAACCTTACTTGAGGCAGAAAAAGCGGCTCCGGCAAGGAATTCTTCAAAAACGTCTACACGGAAATCGCTGTGGCGAGCAGTAAACAGCTCTACGCATTGGCCAACGCTAAGCCAGGGGTATAGGAAAGGCTCGTCGGGCAGGTAGCTTATGTCTGTGCGGCTAGGGGCTTGCAGGCTCCCTTTAAATTTAGCGATGTCGCCAACAAGCGTGCGCAGTAAGGTGGTTTTTCCTGCGCCATTTGGACCAAAAAGACCAATCACTCCAGCGCTATGCGAAAGTCTTCTAGGTTCAGGGCTACGTGCTTGCCATAAGCCACTTGTAACCCGTGGGCGTTAATTACAGCATCCATTAATTTCAACTCGCTTAAATTACAAATCTATGCGGGCGCAAGCGGCGAACAACCACCGTTAAATCAACAACTTGCTGTGTTGCCCGCCACAGCGAAACTATAGCATGTGACATTCTTACTGGCGCGCTATTGATGTGTTTGCCCAGAGTTGCTGACAAGTATGGCTTAAGGCTAGGTGTGGTACTAGCCTGTAGTTACTCAGTTCAACATATCTAAGGTGACAGAAGATGAGTAGCGTGGCGCAAAACAAGAAGCAGCTAGACCGTGCGGTTATTGTAGTTAGCCTGCTAGGCCTGGCTATTGCGGCAATGTGGCTAGTGGTTGGGCTCAGCTCATTGAGTATGCAAGTTGGTTGGTACGTCCACTTTGCACTATCTGCGGTGGCCTGGCTGCAACTTGTTCATGTAGATCGCGCTTCCAAGCTAAACCCGCAGGTGTGGTCACTTTTTGTGGTTGCAACTATGTGCGGGATGGTTGCCTATGTGGTGAGCGTGGTTAGAACTTCAGATCTTGTACTCGGCTCACTGTCCGGCCTTGGCTGCGTTGGTGGTGGCCTGCTTATTTTGGCTGCGTTAACAGTCAAGCGTCCCGCCAAGTCGTAGCCGCTATCCCCAGCCTAACGAGGCGACAGGCCGCAGCGCTGCTAGTTGTAGCTGTTTTGGGCGTGGAACATGTCTGCGTAGAATTTGCATGATTTGAGCAGGGTTGCGTGATCGCCGCAGCCAACCACCTTGCCGCCGTCAAGCACAATGATCTTCTCGGCGTGGCAGATCGTGGTGAAACGGTGCGCCACCAGCAAGATTGTCAGTTGGTAGTCGATCGCGCTGAGCGCCTCAAACATGGCTTTTTCTGAAACCGCATCAACAGAGGCGGTGGGTTCATCCAGCACCAACAGGCCAGGCTTCTTATATAAGGCTCGCGCGGTTGCCAGGCGCTGCCATTGCCCAATAGATAACTGCTGGCCGCCGTCGAAACGTCTGCCAAGAATCGTGTCAAAACCTTGCGGTAGCTCCTCCTTTAAATAGTTCAAGGCCACCATGTTTAGTGCGGCGGTAGCTGCCTGACTGTCGTCGTCAGTAAAACCCCTACCGGCGCCGAAAGTAATATTGTCCCCCAAGGAACGCTCAAATTTAGCGAAGTCTTGGAAAAGTGCAGAAAAGCGCTTATATAAAGCTTCGCGACTGTAATCAGCAATATCTGTGCCGTTGATTAAAATACTGCCGCTTGTGGGCTCGTAGAAGCGTAGTAAAAGCTTACAAATTGTGGTTTTACCCGAGCCGTTTAGACCCACCAGGGCACTGGTGGTGCCGGCGTCGATCTTAAAAGACACTCCGTCAAGCACTTTAGCTTGCGTGCCCGGATAGGTGAAGCTTACGTTTTTAAATTCTATCTCGACGGCGTCGCTTGCGTTTTGTGGAAGTTTCGAGTCTTCCAGGGTTAGCTGGCCAGAGGTTATTTGTGCGGGCTGCATTTCCATTACGGCAACCCAGTTAGATACGTAAAGCAGGTTATGGTAAATGCCAGTAATACCAATGAAGGTGGCCAAAACTAAGCCATTCATCTGCCCCATAGCGGAGATGAAACCGGCAAGTTCGCCAACCTTGCCATCTTGCACAGCAACAATTGAGGCGAAAACTATAGAAGCCACGTTAGCAAAAACTGAAATCAGCCCAAGTGTGCCAGATTTGGTTAGGTTGTAGCGGGCTAGCAAGTAATCCTGTTTAAGGAAACCCTTTCGGATGCTGGTGTAGCGGCTTTCAAACAGCTGCGCCAGGGAGAAAACCCCAATCTCTTTGCGGATAGAATCTGAGGTTAGCAGCTCCCTGAAATAGGTTGCCAGACGCAGCTGTGGGGCGCGCGCAAAATCAATCTCATAAGCTTTGTTTTGTAACTGGAATGTGGCTATAGCTGCGGGAATAGGTGCAATTAAAAGCGCTACCGCAATCCACAGGTTCCAGGTGGCAATAACGGCAATAATGCTGACAATCGAAATAGCTCCCTGAATGCCAGAGCGAGCAGAATCAAATAACTCAAATATGTGCTGGCCGGTGGTTGAATCTACCCGCTGGATAGAATCATAGGTGTGAGCACATTCAAAATCTTGCACCTCAAGTGAGCTTAGCTTGCGCACCACCGTAATATCGGTGTCGTAGGAAAGCTTTAAGGTCAGGCGGTCTCCCACATATTTAATTAAGTTTTCTAAAACATAAGCGCCAATAAAAGCCAAACTTAGCTGGGTTAGCGCCCACAAAGCAGCCTGGTTCAGCCCGCTACTAAGATCGGCAATATTGGCAACCAGGGAGCCGATAGCTGCCACCTGCACTGCTGGAAGTACGCCGCGCACCAGCGTCATCACAATGATTGCCAACAGTGAGTAGCGGCCAGTGTCCTTCAAAACAGCTATGGCTCGTTGCAGAGATAAGCCGAGGGGAGCCGGCGGTTTCTTAACTAAGAGCGGTAACTCATCCATAGACTTGCCAGTGGTGTCGTCGTCGTCATTCAACGCTAGCTCCCCTCATTGGATGGTGTCTTAATGACAATCCTATATGATTGCGCTCACACTAGAGAAGGGTTTGTGGGAGCTATGGGTCGACTAGCTAGCAATGCAAGCTATTACTGGTTTTGTTAGTGTTTGTAAGGTTTTTGGTTAGCCACTTGCGTCCCGCTGGTCACAACTTTATGTGAAAAGGGCCATGAATGGCGCCGTCGGCAAAAATACTGTCATTTGCTCAAAAAAGCTCTCGTGGCAGCCGAATGTGAACAAAGCAGAGCCGTACTAGGGCCGTAAAAAATCAGGGAAAAAGCGGTAAAAACCTTTATCGCCGAAATGGAGCGGGTTCGATTCTCGTCACCCGCTCCAAAAGGACGTCACTCTGGATACAAAGGTTTCCGGCACGGCCGGGAACTATCCAGGGTGGCGTTTTCGCTGTTCTGTGGCGGTTTTGGGGTGTTGAAGCCGGGTGTGTGGTGCCGTGGAGGAGCCTCTGACGGCGGCTGATCGGAGCCTCGGAGGGGTGACTCAGGGGCTCGCTCGGTGCGTCGAGGCAGAAAGCGTCAAAAAGTATGGCCTTGCGTCAAAAGGTTCAGCTCCGCGTCAAAAAGTACGGCCTCGTGCTCTCACAGATCAACCAGAAAACGGCAAGGTCCCAAGGAAGTTCCGGAGACCGAGTTTGAAAAACCGGGTCATGTTGGATTTGGGCCAAGCGTGTGCTGAGGTAGTACTTCACCCTTGCTGGATCATGGTTTGCATTAGCTATATTTTGTATGTTATTATTACCCGTTTATCCAAATAGGTAGGCTTACCTCAATCTCGAAGGAGCATAATTAGGCTAAATCATAGTCAGATCTGAACATTCTGAAAGTTGCCCCCTGCTAATCTTGCATTCAGCTAAGCCTTGTTGTATCATAGCGGCGCGCGTAACTTTCTGTTACCCGGATATGTCCAGATTCTGAGAGCTTGGTGAAGTCGTGGTCACCGTTGACCTTGACACCCGTGTTGAAGTGGTTGAGTAAACTGTTCGTCCTCAAATCACCTCGAAGTTCCTGTGCACCCCTGGGTGCCCGACCGGCGGCATTGCACGCTTCACTATCCAGTGTACTAACGACTATCCAGTGTACTAACGGCTACAGCATCTCTATTGGCTGCAAGTGGTTAGTAGCTTTGTCGCAACAGTCGGCCCTGGAGGTAAAGCATCCTAGGCTTTACCTCCAGGGCCGTTTTCTTTGAAAGGTAGGCCATGCCAGCTATATCGGTAACTGATTTGTCGGTTGGGTACAAGAATTCCCCAGTAGTGAGCGGCATTAACTTGCAGCTAAATACTGGCAGGATAATCTGCCTCCTTGGACCAAATGGAGCAGGTAAAACCACCTTAATGAAAACGCTCCTTGGTCGGATAAAACCAGTAAGTGGCCACATTAGATACGATCAGACAAACATTAGCGAAATGTCAGCTGCAATCGACCATCCAAGCCACTTTCCATATCTGAGTGGTAAACAAAATGTACAGGTCGTCGCGGCATTCTGGGGTCTGGATGTTGATCCTGAGTCGGCCTTGGATAGTGTGGACATTGTCCGCGCTGCCCACGGGCGGAAAGCCAAGGACTACTCGACCGGCATGAAGGAACGGCTGGAGCTTTGTCTTGCTTTATTATCTAGACCAAAATTTTTGTTCCTTGATGAGCCACAGAATGGTTTGGATCCAGATGGCATGATCTCCTTGTCTGCGACGCTTCGTCGTTATCGGGACGAAGGGAACTGCGTTGTAATATCAACGCACCTCCTCCATGAGATTCAAGGCGTCCCGGATGAGTGTGTCGTAGTTCGTAACGGCAAAGCTTTGCATATCCCCGACCTCAACGGCGTGAATCTCGCGGACCTATATCACCGGCGGTAGGGCCATGCCAATCACTTCAGCTATCCGTGCTTTGCTTACTTACTATTGGAGTATCTGGTATTTTCTCGCGGCTATCTTGGGCTCAATGGCGTCGCTCTTCCTCGGCGCATGGATTTCAAGTGAGGCAAGCGGAACTCCAATAACAGGGGGATACAGCTTCTTCTTTACTGGAACGCAGCCACTGATTTCCCTCGCATTACTCTTTATACTTGATGCTAGGGTTTCCGAGGTCCACTATGGGGGTTTGCCTCGGCAGGTATACATTGCTTGGTTACCTAGCGTCCTGCGCACTATCTGTCGAACGCTTTTAATAATTCTTGTGAACCTGCTTAGTGTGCTGTTATTCGATCTAACAATGGTTTTGTCTGGTTCGAAGATGCATTCAGGGCTAGCGACCCTGCTTTGCTTTCTTACCTTCCAAAGTATACTAATTGCTCTGATCTACTCAACATTAGAAAGTCTCTCAAGGCCTCCGGCTGCCGCGGTAATTTCAGGTGTTCTTCTGTACTTCTGGATAGTGCTACCCGGTAACCTAGCTGACAATGCTACCCCATACATATCAAACGCCGTCCACTTGGTAGGGCTGAATCTCAATGGTACCACAAACTCGTTCGTAGATATCCAGGAGCAATCAAATTTGGGTTTCTCTGCGCTTATTCCGATAGCAATCCTAATTATTATCTATGTTCTTGTGACTAGGTTTCGAAGTGAAGGAGCATTAAGAAAATGAAGTTTTTGTGTTCTATCGAGCGAATCGCAATCATTCGTTGGGTCACGATTGCTTATATCGGTGCACTATTTCTTCCGGTGCTGTTTCTCCGTTATGGAAATATCATTGCCGTAGCGCAATCCGCGTTACTCATCATGCTCCCAATTGCCACGGCAGGTCTAGCTTTATCGCATGCTAAGGTCCCTGCCTCGTATGTCTCGTTTAGTATTCACGATAAAGTTCTGCTCCGGTTCATTGCTAAATCGCTGCTTCTCGCACAAGTAGTTAACCTTTGTTTGAGTCTGCTTTATGTCTCTGTCATTGGCGAGCTTGTTAATGAGCCACTGTCGAGTCATACTGCTTTAGTACTTGTTTTCTCTTCGGTTGTGCTAACTCTGGCCTGTTTTGCGCTTCGGCTTTGGACTACTTCATTAGTTTCATGGATTGTTATCATCTTTTTTGTGGTGGCAGGTCTTCCGATTAGCACTGGTGATTTTGCAAACTCACCTGTCTTGGTTGCTGTCGTTCCCACGACTTGGATTTCAAAAGGTGCCACCTTTGGCTCTTATATATTTTCTACCGGTATTCTGTTGGCTGCGATAAGTTCGGGATTTTTACTGAAATCGGTGAAACGTCCATCGTTATACTATACTTGGAAGGCCGCATGTGAGGATAGGTGCACTTCCAACGGATAGGTTTCCAAGTGACGGCAAAGCGGTGTCAGCGTTTGCTAAAACTGTTCTATCGAGTTGAGTGTGGGTGACCGGGTGTTGGTCGGGGGTTGCGGGTAGAGGTCGAGGTCCCTGATGATGAGCGGACTTCTACCCCCGCGATCTTCAAAGGACCTTGACAATGTCGGGTTATAGGATATTTCGTGTTGCTGGGGTTAGTCCCAGGTGTTGTGGTAGGGGGTGGTGTGGTGGAGTTCGTTGAAGCAGATTGCGTCGCCCCAGCCGGGGATGGTGCCGGTGGCTTGGCGGATACGACAACACGCATGGAAGGTACAGCGTTGAACGCGCGTGGTCGGCCAGACCTTCTTGCACGCCCTCGCGAACCCACTGCCCCCGTCGGTGACGACCAGGGCCGGTGGCGCGATCCGGCTCATGAGCGCGCCCCAGGCCCGAGAATTCTCACTCCTAGCCGCATACCAGCCCAGCACACAATCGGGTGTTTGGGCGATGAGCACCACGGCGTTTCGCCCCAGGTGGATGCCGTCGACGAAGATGACCTCATGAACCTCATCGACGATCGGGCTAAACGGCCATAACTGCCACAACGGCTCACAACGCCTACGAAACGAGCGGCCCCCGCCAGGCAAATCCGACTGACGGCGCCGACTGAGCAGCCAGGCCACGAACTCATCAAGATGCTTCGCCGTGGAATTAATGCGGCTGACCTGGCTGATATTACACAGGGAGCAGCGCCATCGCTGCGCCCCTGACGCTGAGTGCCCATACCTGGTCATCACTCGCCCGCACGCCGGACATTTGGGGGTATTCATACCCCCACGATGAAACAACCAACTTCAATGTGGATTTTCCCGCACCAGCAAGCCGAAAAGTCGCTACAAAACCAACACGTTTTGTCCATCCTTCAAGTTGGCTCCCACCAACTTCAATACCGATTTTTCCGCACCAAAAAGCGGAAAAGTCACCATAAAACCAACACGTTTTGTCCTATAACCCCAGTTCAGTGCAGGCCAGCCAGGCATAACAAAACCGCCCGGCGCGCGGCCAGGCGGAAAACGGAGCGGGCGACGGGAATCGAACCCGCCTCTGAAGCTTGGGAAGCTTCCATTCTACCGATGAACTACGCCCGCAATTCATCGTCCCGAAGGAATCGACCTGTCGATCATAGCGTCACGACGGACGGGCATGCAACCGGCGTCTCGCGCACGGTGCTGTGCTCGCGGCGCGGGGTGCTGTGCGATGGCGGTTGTCGCGCTGCTCTCGACGACAAGGTCGCATCCGCCAATGCGTGCACGCCGATCCAGCGAGGAGGCGGCAGCGCTCACCGCTCCTGCCGCAGCTCACGCCTCGCGGTCCGCTCCGAGATGGTTCCGGTTCTGTTGAGCGTGCTGACCGTGGATACACTGAGGATCGCTTGACCGATTGGAGGACCCATGCCTCGTCCCGTGGTGGCCGCAGCCATCGTCGATTCCCTGGAACACCCGATCGTGCTGCTCGCGTGCTCGCGCGCGTACCCGCAGGAGCTGCGCGGCCAGTTCGAGCTGCCCGGCGGCAAGATCGAAGAGGGCGAGGACGCGGTGGTGGCGCTCGAGCGTGAGATTGTGGAGGAACTCGGCGCGCACCTGCGGGTGGGGGAGCGCGTCTGCCCGGACGGCGGCCTGTGGTGGCCGATTCTGGGTGGGCGCGTCATGGGCGTGTGGCTCGCGGAGGTTGCGCCCGGTTCGCCGGCCCCTGTCGCGGGTGCCTCGCACCTGGAGGCGCGCTGGGTGCCGATCTCCGAGTTGGGGGACCTGCCCTGGATCGTCGCGGACCTTCCTATTGTCGAGGCCGTGGCTGTGCGCTGCAGCCGGTGACACGTCGCGCGTCGCCGGGGAGTGGGTGGCCGAAGTGAGCGCGCGTGAGCTGTGTCGGGCGCGCTGAGAGGGTGAGTGATAAAGCTTGCGTTGCTTCTGCGGCGCGGGAATGGTGCCCGCCACCATTTGACGACACATGGGGACCGGATGTCAGAATAAGCGCATGCCGAAGATTATTGGCGAGTCCCTCGCCTCCCACCGCGAGTTGACCCGCACCCGCTTGTTTGATGCGCTCGGGTCTCTCATGGCCGAACAGGCCTTCGAATCCATCACGATGAGCCAGATTGCTGAGCGCGCCGGCGTGGGGCGCACGGCGGTGTACAACCACTTCGCGGACAAGGAAGTGCTGCTGCTCGCCTACATGCGCCAGGTTACCGCGGAGTTCACGCGGGTGCTCACCGCGCGCCTCGAGGCTGAGCCTGATCCGCTCATGCGCCTGCGCCTCTACATTCGCGCGCATCTGCAGATGATCAGCCGCTACCACGTGAAGGCGGGCATGGGCCTGCGTCGGCAGATGTCGGGCCGGGGTGCCTCGCACCTGCATGATCACGCGGGTATGGTGGGCGAGGTCCTCATTGGGATCCTCGACGAGGCCATGGAACGGAACTTGATCGCGCAGCAGAATACGCTGGGCGCGGTTCATCTCATTCATGCGACGCTGGCGGGCCAGCGTCTCCCGGCGGATGCGGCGCACCGTGAGTCGGCGCTGGCGCTGGTGGAGACCTTTATTTTGCGAGGCCTGGGTGCCTCCGAGGAGAACGTGCGTCATGTCACCGCTTCGCCTCTCCCTTCCGGGGAATAGTGGGCGCGCCGCGTCCGTTGATTCAGACATAACACAGGGGTCGTCCGGCCCCGACTGACCTGCCGACCAGAGTGTCGGCGACACAAGGAGAAACATGGCTACCGTTACTCTGACGCAGGAGAACTTCGAGCAGACTGTGTCTGCCGACGGCATCGTCCTGGTTGATTTCTGGGCGACCTGGTGCGGCCCGTGCCGCCAGTTTGGCCCCGTTTTCGAGGAGGCCTCCGAGAAGCATCCCGACGTCGTGTTCGGCAAGATCGACACGGATGATCAGCAGCAGCTCGCGATGGCGGCTCAGATCACGTCGATCCCGACGCTGATGGCTTTCCGCGATGGCATCGCGGTGTTCCGCCAGTCGGGTGCGCTTCCGCTGTCCGCCCTGGAGGACCTGATCTCTCAGATCCAAAACCTGGACATGGATGATGTTCGCGCGAAGATCACCGAGGCCGACAAGGCTGAGTGACCGCGTCCCAGCAGACGTCGATGGGTCCCGAGGTGAGAACCTCGGGACCCATTCTTACATGCTGCTACCGTAGAAGCTGGAAGGGCAATCAGAGTGCTGATGATGCGAACGATCATCGCATCTCCTTTCTTCCGGCCAGCCCCCAGTCTTCCCTGGGGGCATTAGCATCTGCAGGTTGTCTCCCCTTAGACGCAGGACGGTCGGCGTGAGACGCTCGCCGGGCGGCGGGTGATGAACTCGCGGTCGGCGTGGTCGCCGACCATGAAGGAGTACTCGCCGACGATCTCGAAGCCGTGGCGCGCGTAGAAGCGTTGTGCCCCGTAGTTTTCGCTCCACACGCCGATCCAGAGGGTGCGCGGCCCGTCGCGTTCGAGCCACTCAAGCGCGGTGCGCAGCAGCGTGGTCCCGTGGCCCCCACCCTGGTGTCCGCGCAGGATGTAGAGGCGCTGGACCTCGCCGTCGCCGGGTGCGACGTCGGGGTGGGGCAGGTGTGTGGGGCAGGCGGTCACGTAGCCGATGAGTCCGTCGGGGAACGAGGCCGGGGCTTCCTCCCCGGAATAGGGGATGCTGGGGTGCTCGCCTGGGGTATGAACGGTGGGGCCGGGGGAGGAAACGAGATCGCTGGGGGTGCAGGAGGCCTCGTCCGGTGATGACGGGCCACCGACTGCGTCCTCGAAGAGGAGCCAGGTCGCGCGCTGCGGATCTTGAAGTTCGGAGCGTAGGATAGCGGGGGAGTAGGCTTGGTCGAGAAAGATAGCTAAATCGCCCGGCGCGTAGAGGTACTCGAAGGTCTGGGTGAAGCACTCGCGGGCGAGCGCGGATAGCGCGTCGGCGTCGGCGGGTGTGGCGCGGCGAATCATGGCGTCCTTTCGGTCGGTGTGTTCTCAATCGTAGGCAGAGCTGGGACGACGCGCCGGGCGGCCCCAGAGAACCCCAAGAGCAACCTGAGAATGAGTATCAACCATTGCTCTGGCTATGACGTGCGCCTTACAATAAGGCGATTAACGAACATTAAAGGAGACGGACGTGGCACGTAAGACCCGCACCGCGCAGGTGCTCAATATTGTTAAGGCACTCGCGTGGGTCATCGTCGCGGTGTCCCTGGTCAAGTTCGCGTTTTTCCCCGCCGCGCAGGAGGAACAGACGGGCGACGGCATGGACCCGGGTGGAACCTTCGGGCAGATGACGATTTCTGTGGGCCGCTCGGACATTACGAACACTGTGAGCGTGACGGGCACGATCCAGGCGGATGAGCCGGTGAATGCTCGCGCGACGCTTGACGGCGAGGTCGCGCGCGTCTATGTCAACGACGGTGACACAGTCGCCAAGGGTGACGCCCTCATCCAGATCCGCAAGGAAATCCCGGGCGAAACCCGCCAAGTCACCGATGAGGACGGCAACGTCACCATGGAGACCGGGAAGCCTACCTTCAAATACGAGACGGTCGCCGCCCCCGGCGACGGCAAGGTGTCCACGAGCGTCCTGGTGGGACAGCAGTTCGCGATTGGCGACACGGTTGCCTCGGTCGCCCCCTCCACGTTCTCGGCCGTCGCCGCCCTGAGCGCCGACCAGATGTACCGCCTCCAGGAGGCACCCTCCACCGCGACCGTCACCATTAAGAACGGCCCGGCCCCCTTCGAGTGCACAGACGTCACGCTCGTTAGCCCCACGAGCAAGACGCGGGACGCGAAAAACTCGGGTGTCTCCGAGAACTCAGCTGCGGCCTCGACGGACCTGAAGGCCCGCTGCGCGATTCCCTCCGACCAGACCGTGTTCGCGGGCCTGCAGGTGAACCTCGAGATGACGACGGGATCGGCGACGGGCGTGCTCGCTGTGCCTGTCTCCGCGGTCGAGGGTCGCTACCAGACCGGCACCGTCTACCTGCCGACCTCCGACCCGGCCAACCCGGAGAAGCGTTCGGTCACCCTGGGCTTGACCGACGGAAAGATGGTCGAGGTCAAGGAGGGACTCGAGGAAGGCGAGGAAATCCTCGAATTCACCCCGACCGCGACGAAGGATAACCAGGACGACCCCTACGGCTCGGGTGACACGGGCGGCGGGGCCAAGGATGGGGCCGCTGACGCGTCCGACGGGACGAGCGCGCGATGAGCCTCGTGCACCTGCGGGACGTGACCCGCACGGTCGCCCTGCCTGACGGCGAGGATCTGCACATCCTGCGTGGCGTTAACCTGGACGTTGCGGCGGGCGAGCACGTGTCCATCGTGGGCCGCTCGGGTACCGGCAAATCGACGATGCTCAACATCATTGGCCTGCTGGACGCTCCCACGTCAGGCACCTACGAGCTGGACGGCGTGGATACGACGCGCCTGGGCGAGGGGCGTCGCGCTCGTATGCGCGGCGAGGACTTCGGCTTCGTCTTCCAGCAATTTAACATTTTCGCCGCCCGTACGGCCGCCGAAAACGTCGAGGTGCCCCTCCTGTATGCCTCCGGCATGCAACTGCTGTGCAGGCGCTCAATTGCCCTCGACATGCTTGAACGCGTGGGCCTGGCGGATCGCGCCGATTCGCACCCGGGGGAGATGAGCGGCGGCGAGCAGCAGCGCATCGCGATCGCCCGTGCTCTCGTGCGCCGCCCGCGCGTGATCCTCGCCGACGAACCGACGGGCGCGCTCGATCCGGACACGGGCCGAGCGGTCATGACCCTCCTGGAGGAGGTCGCCCGCGAATCCGACTCGGCGCTCATCGTCATCACGCACGATATGGCGGTCGCCGCCCGCGCCTCGCGCGCCTACGAACTCTATGACGGCGTCCTCCACGAGGTCACGGACCCTGGAACCCTCACGCAGCGTGCGGAGGCGGGGAACTCTGATGCCGACAACGCCGGGACCGGTGGAAGCACCGGGATCCCCTGGGGCGAGGCCTCCGCCGCCTCCGCTGGTCCGCAACCCCCGCCGCCGCTTCCCGCGCAGGTCCCGGCACCGCCGTCGGGGGGATGGCCTGACGATACGGGTGTGACGGCACGTCAGACGATGAGAGCCGTCGGTAGGGCAGCGGCTCGAAAAAGGGAGAGTGAGCAGTGAACGCACTGAGCCAGATCGTGGGTGCCCTCATCGAGGCGTGGGGCGAGGTGAAAGTCCAGAAAGCCCGCGTGGTCCTCTCCCTCGTGGGAGTAGTCGCTGCGGTGGCCGCCATGACGGTCGTTATCGCGCTGGGTGACCTGATCCTGCAATCCTCGCGCGAATTGGCCGAACTCTACGAGGGACGCTCGGTGACGCTGCGCCTCGCGCCGGAAAAATCATCAGCAAGCCAAGGAAGGCCCTCGAACGACGGCCCCACCCAGGAAGCCGGGAACAGTGAAGCGACCCAGGCCTCGTCCACCGTCGCGCGACCCGATGAGAAGGATCCGGTGAGCGACGCGATGGCGACGCTCGCGGGCCGCCACGACATCCACTACTGGTCGCGCCTATCCAGTTCGGGCGGCGAGATCGTCGAGGTCCGCCAGGCGCGCAGCACCGGACTATTCCGCGGCTACCCGGTGGTGCAAACACAGGACATGTTCAACGACGTCACGATTCAGGCCGTCGACCCCTCCTTCGAGGTGATTTTCCGGACCCGCATGCTCGCCGGACGCTGGGTGACCGACAGCGACGCGGACCAGCGCCTGACCCCCGTCGTCATCTCCGAGATCCTGTGGAATCAGCTGGGCCGCGCACCCATCGACCAGGTCCCCATCGTCCTGCACACCACCGACGGCACCGCGCTGCGCGTCGTCGGCGTCACGAAAGCGAAGAGCCGCTTCGACATGCCGACCCTCTACGTGCACTACGACGCGGCGCGCGCCGCCCTGCCGCAGATGGGGCAGCCCACAATGATCGCGTGGGTCGGTCCCGAGGACGCCGAGCAGGCGCGAACGGTGCTGCCGCAAGCCCTAGCGTCGATCCTCGGCGACGGATGGCACGTGAGCGTCACCGGCGGCGAACACCAGGACACGGGCGAAGAACAGCTGGGGACAATCTCCCGCGTCATCATGATTATCGGCGGCATCATCATCTTCCTCGGCGCGCTCGGCCTGCTCAACGTCGCCATCGTGACCGTACGTCAGCGCGTGCGCGAAATCGGTATCCGCCGCGCCGTCGGTGCCTCCGCCGCGCGCGTCTTCTTCGCCGTCTTCATGGAGTCGGTGGTCGCAACCTTCGTCGCCGGCATCATCGGCGTGGGGATCGCGGTCGTCGTCGTACGTTTCTTGCCGCTCGAAACAATAGGAATCGCGCTCAGCGAAACGCCGGCATTCCCAGCCAGCGCAGCCATCGCGGGCGTCGCCATCTCCACGAGCATCGGCGCTGTATGCGGCATCATCCCGGCGCTCGCGGCCGTGCGTATCAAGCCGATTGACGCGATCCGCTACTGAGGGTTCAGTGACGAGGCCGTGGCTTCCTCGCTGGGGCCGCGCGTGTTCGCGGTGGGGAGTCGGCCTCGTGCCAGAATCAGCGGGGCAGCGTCACGCGCTTCGTGTCTTCGTTGTAGATGATCATGCCTTCCTTGAGGAGGGCTCGGTAGACGCGGGCGGGTTGGTAGCGGTCGCCGCCGTCGAGGCGTGCGGCGTCGAGGACGCGACGTTTCGTGAGGCCTTCGGTGCCTTCGAAGTGGGCGGAGCGCAGGGCCTTCATGATGCGTCCGCGGGCCTGGCGGTCGGTGCCCGCGTAGGGCTGGGGGGTGGGGCGCTTCTCGTCCTTCGGGAATCCGGCGTGTGCCCAGGCGCAGTGCGTGCGCATGATGCACGTGTCGCAGTCTGGGGAAAGTTGGGTGCACACGAGGGCTCCGAACTCCATGAGCGACAAGCTGACGTCGGCGGCGAGGCGCCCATCTGTCGGGAGGAGCGCGTCCGCGCGCTGCGTTTCTGCCTTCGAGGGGGTTGAGTGGGGTGGAAACTCCCGGCCATCGAGAAATCTGACCAGCACTCGTCGAACGTTTGTGTCCAGGACCGGGATCCGGATTCCGTGCCTGAACGCCAGGAGGGCGCTGGCCGTGTAGGTGCCCACGCCGGGCAGGAGAGTTAGCTCTTTCATAGTGAGGGGCACCTGACCGCCGTGTTTCTCGACGATGGTGCCCGCACAATTTTTGAGGCGCAGTGCGCGTGAGGGATAGCCTAGATTCGCCCAGGCCACAATGATATCCGCGGAGGAGGCCTCGGCTAGGTCGCCGGGTGTTGGCCATCGCTCCATCCACTCCAACCAAATCGGTTGGACGCGTGCGATGGGCGTCTGTTGGCTCATGATCTCGAAGACGAGTGTTCCCCAATCGGACACGTCATCGCCGCGCATGGGCAGGTCGCGTTTGTTGGATGCGAACCAGCGGGGAAGGTCATGGAGGAGTACCTGCGAGGCCTCAGCCGTTGGATTTGTGAACACTCTGTCAGTGTAGGTAAAAAGTCCCCATGAGCGCGTTCTAACATATACGAAGTGTGGTGTGGAGCATAAAAATGGCGACTGTTGTATAAACAGTACAGGTTCGCTAGTCTGATCCTGTTTTCAATTACCCCCATTTTATCGAGGGTTCCCTCACTATCAGGAGACGTCATGTCTACTCCTCAGCAGCCTTACGGTCAGCAGCCTGGTTATGGGCAGCAGGCTGGTTATGGCCAGCAGGCTGGCTATGGTCAGCAGGCGGCCAACGGTCAGCAGCCTTATGGGCAGCAGCCTTACAGTCAGCCCGGTTATGGGCAGCAGCCTTACAGTCAGCAGGCCGGCTATGGGCAGCAGCCTTACAGTCAGCCCGGCTATGGACAGCAGCCTTACAGTCAGCCCGGCTATGGACAGCAGCCTTATGGCCAGCCCGGCTATGGGCAGCAGCCTTACGGTCAGCAGCCTTACGGCCAGCCCGGCTACGGCCAGCCCGGCTACGGCCAGCCCGGATTCAACGCTCCCATGCTGGGTAAGCCTCGTAAGACTGCAGGCCTTCTCAACTTGTTCCTCGGCGGTGTTGGTGCCGGCGACTTCTTCCTTGGCCACAAGCAGATCGGTTTCATCAAGGTCGCCGTGACCGTGGTCCTGAACGTGCTTTACTTGGCGACGTTCGACTGGGAGCTGGGTGAAGCGAATCCGTTCGCTTTCTTCCTGCTTTTCATCTGGTCGGGCTGCGTGCTCGCCTGCGCGATCATGACCTTCATGGGCAAGTGGATCTACGCACGGGACGCGAACGGCGTTCCGACCGTCTGACCTACTCGCGCGCGCCCAAATAGGCGTGTATAGCGAGCACCGTGTGGGACTCGGCTGATGCCGGGTCCCACACGTGTATCTAGTGCTCCTCACGTTTCTCTGTCCGGGTGCAGCGACGCCCCGGGCGCGAGCGTCTCACTGTGTGTCCGAGCTGTTTTGTGGTGTATAGCGCGTGGTGCGGGCGAGCAGCCCTCGGTCCCAAAATGCTTGTCGGAACGCGTTTGCGGGCACGCTCGGGGAACGATCGTGGGTCTTTCGGGGTCGCTGCGGATGACGAAAAGTGGTGTCGACACGCTAGGCTATGCGGGTGCGGCCCGCAGCCGTCACTTCCCACGACAATCGAAAGGCTTAGTTATGACGACGCCCAACCCCTTCAACTCGGAGGATCAGAACTCGGTGCCCGCGCCGGATGCTCCCAGCTTCCCCCAGGCCTCGACCCCCGGTTAACGACCAGGCCAACGCCGCCCCGGGTGCGCAGCAGCCCGTCTATGGCCAGCCTGCTTACGGCCAGCCTTCCTTTGGCCAGCCTGCTTACGGCCAGCCCGCCTTTGGTCAGGGTGCTTACACGACCCCGCCCAAGCAGTGGATCGTCGCGCTGCTCCTGGCGTTCTTCGTCGGAATCTTCGGTATCCACAACTTCTACCTGGGCTATACCGCCAAGGGTGTCATCCAGCTGATCCTGTCCGTGACCGTCATCGGTATGCTCGTCACGGGCATCTGGGCCTTCGTTGAGTTCATCATGATCATCATGCGTTACGGTGCCTACGGCTGCGATGCGCAGGGTCGTCCCCTGGAGTGATCCGCTGAGGCTGTTGTCGCGGCGCTGAGTGTGCGACAATCGAGTCATGCTGCTCAGTGACCGCGACATCAACGCTTCTCTGGATTCCGGCCGGATTCGTCTCGATCCTCTGGACCGTGGCCTGGTTCAGCCGGCCAGTATTGACGTGCGGCTGGATCGCCTGTTTTGTCTCTTCGATAATCACCGCTACCCGGTGATCGACCCTGCGGCGGACCAGTCGGATCTGACGCGACGCATCGACGTGGGTCCGGATCAGCCTTTCGTCCTGCACCCCGGCGAGTTCGTCTTGGGTGCCACCTACGAGCTGGTCACCCTCGGCGACGACATTGCCGCGCGCCTTGAGGGCAAGTCGTCGCTAGGGCGCCTCGGCCTCCTCACTCACTCCACCGCGGGCTTCATTGACCCCGGTTTCTCCGGTCATGTGACCCTCGAGCTGTCCAACGCGGCGACGATGCCGATCCTGCTCTACCCGGGCATGAAGATCGGGCAGCTGTGCTTCTTCGACCTGTCTTCCCCGGCCGAGCATCCCTACGGCTCACAGGGCGCTGGCTCCCACTACCAGGGTCAGCGAGGCCCCACGCCGTCCCGGACGCACCAGCGCTTCACCCGCACACGCATTGATCGGTGACATGATGGAGTCCCCCCACCCTCCCTTTCCGTCCCGGCTCGCGCGCAGGCGCGCCGAGCGTGCGGCGCGCGCGGCCGCAGCTGATGCGGCCGAACAGGACGCGCCTCTCGCACTGGAATCGGCGGACCTGCCGTCGGTGGTACCGCCTCCGCCTGAACCCGCAGGCTCGACCCCGCTGCCCCCGCCCGAACCTGCGGATCCGACCCCGACGCTACCGCCCCCGCCCGCCGGTCAGCAGGGCACCACGACGCGCACGGGCGTCATAACGGGTGTCGTGCTGCCCGGCATGGCCCCGCGCGGCCAGGTCACGAACCGGAACGATGCGCCGCCCCCGCCTTCGCCGGTCAGGCGTTCCTTCAAGGAACGCATGGCGAGTGCCCACTCCAGCCTGGCGGACTCGGTCCTTACGTCCGCGACGGGCAGCCTGATCATGCAGACGAACGTGTCCTTGATCGGTCTGAGTACCACCCAGGAGCCGGCGTTCCAGATCGCCGCCGACGGCGAGATCACCAGCGCTGAGGCCGCCGTGCCGATCGCCGCTGCCATTGAGGTCAGCGAGCCTGCGGGCGTCATCGACATGCAGGAAGCCCTGGGTCACCACCTGTTCCTCGTGTCGGAGGCCGTGGATCCGGCTGAGCTGGAGGCTCTCGCGATCTCCATGTGGGACGACGCCGGTTGGCTCGCGCCCGGTCGCCTGCACTTGTCGTCGGATGCTGAGCTTGAAGGCCCGTGGTCCCTGGATCAGCCGACGCGCGCGCAGCTGGGCACCCCGTCCCTGCTGACGCATGCGTGGATCCTGCGCTGCCCGGTCTCGCGCGCCGAGGAGAAACCCAGCGCGGTCATGGGGGAGTGGGCGCAGGCCTTCCCCGACGGCATGCCCGTTGGTCTGGAGTACCGCGTGCTCGAGGCGTTGGGCCGCATGGCGCGCCGCCTGGCGGGCGGTTTGCGCCTGGCCGGCAGCGGCTACGTCATGGTTCCCGACGCGGACTCGGCCGTCAACCTGACGGTGTACGCGCCGCGTTGGATCAACCCGGAGGACCTGCTGTCCGCGATGCGCGAGCGCGCTGGGTTTGAGCAGATGAAGGACGCGCGCGACATCGTCCCCGAAGCCCCGGCGCTGACCCCCGCACAGGCCGCGCAGATCGAGAAGCTGAAGGCCGAGCTGGGTCCTGTCCGCGAGGATATCGCCTCGAAGATCGCGAAGGCCCGCGAGGAGCTGGAGGCCCAGCGTAACGAGCCGCAGGTCGTCGATGGTTACGCGCTCATGTGCCCGATCGGCCACCACTCCGACATGATGGTCGAGGTCCACGCGGTCCCCTCGCCTCCGCGCGTCCTGCGCTGGGAGCCGTGGACGGCGGGCGCGATCATCGAGTATCAGGTTCGCTGGCTCTCCGGCCTGGCCCCCACGCCTGGCACGAACACGATGAGCCGCACCGCGCGCCGCGAGCGTCTACGTTCGGCGCAGGAGGTCGAGAAGGCTGCGGGCTTGATTGCGACCCTCGTGGGCGGCAACGTCATCGACGAGGACGGCTTCCTGGTCGGTTTGGCAGATGTTTCCGACGAAGATGAGGAGTAGGTCGCGTACATAGCTTCGGCTTTTCAACAGGTGAGCGTGAGGGCGGCCCCGCAGGTGTTTCTGCGGGGCCGCCCTTTCGCCATCAGCGTGCGTGCATCGGTTACTGTCCGCGCTTCACGGCCTCGAGCAGCATGACGGCGACGTCGCGTACCTCCGGGAGCTTCCCGCGTGCCGGTGTCGAGGTGCCCTCGGTGCCTCGGTCGGTGGCGTCGGAGGAAACGAAACCAGCCGACGTGCCCGACGCGGAGCCGAGCATCTGGGAGCAGAAGGGGCAGGCCGTCGCGACGACGTCCGCGCCCGTGGACGCGGCCTCGACGATACGAGCGTCTGCGATACGGGTCCCACGCGTCTCTTCGAACCAGGCGTGCGCGCCGCCCGCGCCACAGCACATCGCGCGGTCGCGGTTGCGCGGCATCTCGACGAGTTCCACGTTCGGCAGGGAACCCACGAGCTCGCGCGGCGGCTCGTAGATACGGTTGTGGCGTCCCAGGAAGCACGCGTCGTGGTAGGTGACCTTCAGGGGTGTGCCGACGGAGGGAGCCGTGCCCGCGGTCCCCGCCCCAGCCTCGTCCGTGGCGTCCTCGCTCGCGGAGGCAGCGGACGCAGTCGAGGCCGTGGGGGGCACCGGCGTGAGCAGGCCGTCTCGCACGAGGCGGTTGAGGAGCTGCGTATGGTGGACGACGTCGAAGTGCCCGCCCAGCTCCGGGTACTCGCCTGCGATTGTGTTGAAGCAGTGCGCGCAGGAGACAACAATCTTTTGGGGCTTGGCTTCCGTGAGCGTGTCGATCGCTTGGGCGGCCAGCATCTGGAAGAGCGCCTCGTTGCCGGCGCGGCGAGCTGGGTCGCCCGTGCAGGACTCGCCCGATCCGAGGACCGCGAAGGACACACCCGCCGTGTGTAGCAGCTCGGCGACGGCGGCGCTGGTCTTCTTCGCTGTGTCGTCGTAGGCACCCGCGCAGCCCACCCAGAACAGGTAGTCGACCTGCGAGGCATCCTCGATGTCCTCGCCGACGACGGGGATGTCGAAGTCGAGCTTCTTCGCCCAATCCATGCGCTTGCGAGCCGCCTGGTTGTAGGGGTTCGCCTTGGATTCCATGCCGCGGAACGCGCGGCCCAGCTCGCGGGGGAACGCTCCCTCCATGAGGACCTGGTGGCGGCGCAGATCGAGGATGTGGTCGATGTGTTCGATGTCGACGGGGCACTGCTCGACGCAGGCACCGCAGTTCGTGCAGTCCCATAGGACCTCTTCGGAGACGACCTCGGGGACTAGGGGAGCGGTGACCGCGGAAACGCCCTCGGGGCCGGTCGCGCCCGACAGGGACAGGGCGGAGACGAGGTCGAAGGAGTGCGGCGAGGCCGGTACGCCCTTGTCGAGCAGCACCTCGCCATCCTCGAGCTTCTGGTGACCCTCCTCCTGTTCGACGATCTGCACGTTGGAGGCGGACTCCATGTGGTCGCGCAGGCCCATGATGAGCAGCTTGGGGGAGAGGGGCTTCTGGGTGTTCCACGCGGGGCACAGCTCCTGGCAGCGACCGCACTCGGTGCACGAGTACAGGTCTAGGCGCGCCTTCCACGAGAAGTCGTCGACCGTGCCCACGCCGAGAACCGTGTCCTCGGGGAGATCATCGAAGTCGTCCTCGCTGGTGACGGGCTTGCCGTCAATGAGCATATGGTCAGCCGGTCCTAGGGACTTCGTACCGTCGGCGTTGCGACGCGTGTACAGGTTGAGGATCGCGACGAAGCGGTGCCACGCGACGCCCATGCCGGTCTGAATGCCGACGACCGTCAGCCAGGTCATGGAGGTGATGACCTTGAGCGCGCTGACCAGGACGATTGCGTTCGCGAGCGACGCGGCCGAGGAGGAGGCTGCGGCAACGAAGAGCGCGCCGAGCCAGGCAGTGAGCGGGAAGTGTAGCGCGCTCGCGTGGGCCTCGAGGCCCGGTGTGACGCTGAAGAGCGCGTATTCGAGGCCGCGCAGGGCCACGACGCACGCGCACACGATGAGGATGACCCACTCGACGAAGAGCGCCTGCCAGCGGGTCGAACCCAGGAAGCGGGAGGCCAGGCCGCGCGGGGAGGAATCGCGCGGGTGGGGCTTGGCCAGGGACGAGGGCGGGGTGCCTTCCGGGTCCGCTGCGGCGGCAGCGCCGTCCGGATCGTCGTTCGAGAGGGCCGCCTCGGCGGCCGTGCCGCGCCCGGCGCGCTGACGCACGACCATCAGAAGGATGATGCCGACCAGGCCGCCCCAGGCGAAGACCTCGGTGAGCCACTCCCACGGCGCGAAGTGGCCGAGGAGGGGTAGCGTGAAGGTCTGGACGCGCAGCTGCGCGTAGCCGGTGACCAGGGTGAGGAAGAGGATCGGGAAGGAGACCATGACGAGCCAGTGGGCGGCTTTGATCCAGGGGCGGCCCTTGAACTCGCGGTGGGTGAGGGCCGCCGAGATGACGCCCCACGCTCGCTTGCCGACTGGACGCAGGCGCCCCGGATCTGGCGTTCCCGCCGAGACCGTGCGCCACATGTGAGTCAGGCCTCGCGCGAACGACAGGATGGCCAGAGCGCTCACCAGCAGGGCGAATCCCCACATGATGGCGCTCAGCGTTGGATTGGCCACGTTTCCTCCTCTGTTTTTTCTGCACTCCATTGTGTCATCTCGATCCGCAAGCGACCGAATTCCCCGGTAAAGCGTGCGCAATTACGCGCCGAGTGGCCTGCGTGGAGGCACAGATGTGCTCGCCACAACGTGGATATGTGCCACGAGCTGTAAAAAAGTGTGTCAGAGTGAGATCGTGCTTCCCGTCTCGCAGCCAGACATGACACTGTCCGACCAGGAACTCTTCGGAGACGATCACCCGCACGATCACTGCGGTGTCTTCGGGGTATGGGCCCCGGGCGAGGATGTTTCCCGCCTGACCTACTTCTCCCTCTATGCTCTCCAGCACCGAGGCCAACAGAGTGCTGGTATCGCCACCTCGAATGGCAAGCAGATCCTCGTCTACAAGGACCAGGGACTCGTCTCCAAGGTGTTTTCCGAGCAGTCCCTCCAGGGCCTGCGCGGCCACATCGCGCTGGGACACGTTCGCTACGCGACGACCGGCGCGGACGTGTGGCGCAACGCCCAGCCGACGCTGGGTCCCACCCCCACGGGCACGCTCGCCTTGGCCCACAATGGCAACCTCACCAACACGGTTGAGCTGCGTGAGCTGGCCGCAGAAATCGCCGACGACGGCGAAGACTTCGAGCGCGGAGCCTCCACCGACACTTCCCTCGTGACCGCGCTCCTCGGCATGGCCGACCGCATCCCCGGTCCGACCCCCTTCATCGCGACACCCGCCGTCACGCCCGGCGACACGGAGGGGGACGAAGCGACCTCGGCCTCGGCGGTGGTCGATCCTGAGCCTGCGCCCCTCGTCGGTGCCGCCCTGAAGGTCCTGCCGCGCATCAGGGGAGCGTTCTCCCTGGTTTTCATGGACGAGAACACGCTGTACGCCGCGCGTGACCCGCATGGCTACCGCCCGCTCGTGCTCGGCCGCCTGGCCTCCGGCTGGGTTGTCGCCTCCGAGACAGCTGCCCTGGACCTGTGCGGCGCGACCGTCGTACGCGAGATCGAGCCCGGCGAGCTGATTTCCATCGACGCGTCGGGCGTGCACTCGCGCCGCTTCGCCGTGCGCCGAGCCAACACCTGCGTCTTCGAGTACGTGTACCTGGCCCGCCCTGACACGACGATTGGTGGACGCCGCATCGTCGCCGCGCGCCACGAGATGGGTGCCGCACTCGCGCGGGAGAACCCCATCGAGGCGGACCTGGTGATGCCCACTCCCGACTCGGGTACGCCCGCTGCTATCGGCTACGCGCAGGAGGCCGGCATCCCCTTCGGGCAGGGCCTCGTGAAGAACGCCTACGTGGGGCGCACCTTCATCGAACCCACGCAGTCGCTGCGCCAGCTCGGCATCCGCCTCAAGCTCAACCCGTTGCGCGAAGTCATCGAGGGCAAGCGCCTGGTCGTCATCGACGACTCCATCGTGCGTGGTAATACGCAGCGCGCGCTGGTCAAGATGCTGCGTGAGGCCGGGGCAGCCGAGGTGCACGTGCGCATCTCGTCCCCGCCCGTCCTGTGGCCGTGCTTCTTCGGCATCGACTTCCCGACGCGCGCTGAGCTGATCGCCTCCTCCATGGACGTCGAGCAGGTGCGCGCCCACCTCGGTGCCGACTCCCTGGCGTACCTCTCCATCGACGGCATGGTCGCGGCCACCGGGCAGGGGACCTCCCTGTGCTTGGGCTGCTTCACCGGCGAATACCCCGAGACGATCCCCGCCGGGACGCCCGTGCCCGGAACCCCCGACGCTACCCCCTGCTAATCACCATGCCCGCGACGCGCCCGCGCGTCGCGGGCTTTGTTACTGTCCCGATCACCCAGACATGGCCTCGTCGAGCGCCACCCGCGAAAGGCACCACCCATGACCGACACCCCCCTTGACTACGCGACCGCTGGCGTCGACACGGCGGCGGGAGACCGTGCCGTCGAGCTGATGAAGAGCGCCGTCGCCGCCACCCACGACTCCACCGTGCTCGGCGCGACCGGCGGATTCGCCGGCATGGTCGACGCGTCGGCGCTGCTGGGCATGGAGAAGCCGCTCCTGGCGACCTCCACGGACGGCGTGGGCACGAAGATCGCGATTGCGCAGGTCATGGATGTGCACGACACGATCGGCCAGGACCTGGTCGGCATGGTCGTCGACGACATCGTCGTGATCGGCGCGCGCCCGGTCCTCATGACCGACTACATCGCCTGCGGGCACGTGGTCCCCGAGCGCATCGCCTCCATCGTCACCGGCATCGCGCGGGCCTGTGAGGCCACGGGCACGCCCCTCATCGGCGGCGAGACCGCGGAGCACCCGGGCGTCATGGAACCCGACGACTACGATATCGCGGGTGCGGCGACCGGCGTCGTGGACGCCTCGAAGCTGCTGGGTCCCGAGCGCGTGAGCGATGGGGATGCCGTTATCGCGATGGCCTCCTCGGGCCTGCACTCCAACGGCTACTCGCTGGTGCGCTCAGTCGTCTCCCGCGTCGGCGCGTCGCTGGAGTCCCACGTAGCCGAGTTTGGCCGCACCCTCGGCGAGGAACTCCTCGAACCCACCCGCCTGTACACTCGCCTGTGCCTTGACCTGGTCGAGCGTTTCGGGGTCGGCGGTATCCACGCCTACTCGCACGTGACCGGCGGCGGCCTGGCCGCGAACCTGTCGCGCGTCCTGCCCCAGGGTGCCATCGCCACCGTCGACCGCGCCACGTGGACCGTGCCCGCTGTTTTCGACTGGGTGCGCCGCGGCGGCGACGTCACCTGGGTCGGCATGGAGGACTCCCTGAACCTGGGCGTCGGCATGGTCGCCGTCGTCTCCGCGTCCGTGGCCTCCGAGGTCCTGGCCGCGATCAACGAGGCCGGGGTGGCCGCATGGGTCCTGGGCTCCGTTACGTCGGCCGGTGCTGACGGTACGGTGGCTGGCTTCGGGTTGGTCTCGGAACTGAGCGCGGACTCCTCCGGCGTGCGCCTCATCTCCGGCACGAAGGGCGTCCAGGCGGGCGCCGTGCTGCTGCACGGCGAGTACCGCCTCGGCTGATTCTTCTGCGTCTCTGAGCACGAGCGTGCGGGGCTGGGGCCGGGTATCCTCGGCCCCGCTGCGCTTGGGGATGGACGAGGCATCGGCGCGGCCAGACGGGAGGCTTCGGCGGGTGCGCATCACAGCCGTGTGCGCGGTGCGCTGATGCGCGCGGGCGCAGACCTGTGGCCTGTTGGCGGGCTTCGGGTACGCCAAAACGGCGGACCGGGGCCGGTCCGCCGAATGGCTCAGCCGTTACTTGGTGGAGGAACCACCCGTCCAGAAGGACTCATCGAGCTGCTTCGGATCGATGTCGTCGTCCTCTGCCGGAATATCCGCGAAGTCGGCGTATTTCGAGTAGAGGTCGTCGTCGATTGCATCGTCCTCTTCAGGCTCGTCCACGGCACTGTTCGTCGTGTACGAGTCCTCATCCGCCAGCTCTCGCTGAAGTGCGTGTAGGTCGGTGTCGGGGCTGAAGTACTTCAGCTTCCGAGCGACTTTCATCTGCTTAGCCTTTTGACGGCCGCGCCCCATGGCGTCGACCCCCTCCGCGTCGTTCGGGTCCGCATCAAGCGGTTCCCTGGGTGTTCAAAATGTTTCGTGGGACCATCATAGCTAATGGAACGGCTTGACCTCACCTTGGATCGGTTTTTGCGCGCAGAGCGGATTGACTCGAAGGGGGTGAATCCCCGACAACACGCCGAAAACATGTGCGACGCGCAGCGTCATGTGAACGGTATTACGGATTGATCTGTAAGGTCGCAGATGCGCAATCCCCTCGCACGAGCGGGATGCCCGGGCGAGGGGAGCACACGGAAAGGCGGACGAGTCAGGCGTCCACGGCCTCGTCGGCCTTCGCGAGCGCGGCGAGAGTCTGCTTGGCGGCCTCGCGGCCGATGCGGCGAGCCTGACGGCGTGCGCGGCGCGGCTTACGCGTGGCCAGCAGGACGAGGACACCGATGGCACCCACCGTGGACAGGGCGACGACGGCGACCTTCTTGATGGCCTCCGTGTTGCCGCCGATGGCGTCCTGCAGGGTCAGGGACGCGGTCTCCTTGAAGGACTCGAAGCGCACGGTGGCTTCCTCCTTCACCTCCTGGGCGATGGTGGCGGGCTGCACGCGCGCGTAGAGCTGATCGATCGTGGCGGCCAGCTCGGCGCGCTGACGCTCGAGGTCGGCCTCGATCTGAGCTTCGGTGCGCGGGCCAGAAGGCTGAGCGGCGCGCTCTCCGACGGTCACGGTGCGCGGGTCAACGGAGTTGCTCACTTGCCCAGTCCCTTCTCGATAGCTTCCTTGGTAGCGGCCACCGATGCCGCCGGATCCGGACGGTGCTTCTGCGCGCTCTGGAGGGCGTTCTTACCCGCTAGAGCCAGGGTCGCTACGATGACCAGCAGGATTACGACGACAATCAGCGACGCTGCCCACGCCGGAACCACGAGGGCCAGGAGGACCTCGACCGTGTGGAGAGTCCAACCCAGTAGGAAAAGCGCGAAAACGGCGGCCGTGATGAGCAGGCCCGCACCCTTACCACTCTTGGCGGCGAAAGCGCGCGCCTTCGTCTTATTGAGCTCGATCTCGTCACGCAGAATTCCCGACAGTTGGCTGGTCACCAGCGCGACGAGGCTGCCAATGCTGGGGCGTGCCTCGGAGGCGGGAGTCGCGTGCTGCGTGGGGGCCTCGGGCGGCGGGTACTGCCCGGGCTGGGGGATAGACTGGGTCATAGGGGCTCCTGCGCGTGCGGGGTAACGAGGCGACGGCTCGCCTGATAAGCCTAGTCTCTCATGAAGAGAGGCGGCCCGCAGTGACCCGTACACTACTCCTCGCGTTACTCCTTCGGTGCGATGGGACCCGGCAGATCCGACAGGATCTTGCGGGCGCGCACGACCAGCTCGGAGACCTCATTCTCGGTCTGTGCTGGGTCCTCAGAATCGACCGCGGGGATGTCGCGGAGTGGCGCGTTGTCGGCTGAACCAGCGTTCGTTTCAATCGGCGCAATGAGTACCGTCTCGTCCACAGGGGCCTCGTCAAAAGACGAGTCCTGAGCGTTCGTCGCCGCGCCAATCGAGCGGCGGACGGGAACCGATGAGGGAACGGAACCGGAGGTGCCAGCCACGACCTCGTCAAAGGGGGAGGGGAGCGATGCGCGGAGGGTGTTCTGATCCTCGGGGTTGGCCTCCAGGGACGTCGCGATGATCACGGGCGTGGGGTTCGGCGCGTCGAGCGACACTCGACTGTTCGTGAGCAGAATCGCACGGTCCGTCGAGGCGGCTAGCTCCGGGGACGGCGTTGAGACGACGACCGCGCAACCCGCTTTGGTCAGCGACCTCAGGAGCGGCTCGAACTCGGCGCGCGCCTCATCGGGCAGGGAAATCGGATCCTCAATGAGGAACACCTCCGCACCGGACACGATCGCGCGAGCGATCAGCGCCTTGAAACGCTCCCACGGCGTCAGCTCCGAGGGATACTGATTAACGCTCTGCGCCAGACCCGTCACCTGGAGCGCCCCCACCAGGTTATCCCAGTCCGCGATCGAACCCGTCGCCGACAGGGGTTCGAGGATGTTCTGGCGGATCGTCAGCGTCTCATCCAGCGGAGAATCCATGCGGATCAGCGCCACCGAGCCGATGCGGCCCGCCAGGCGCGCCACCCACGAACGCGACGGCGCAGCGACAATGCGGCCAGCCTGCGGCTCTTCGAGGCCCGCAAGGATCAGGAACAGGGCGCGAGCGCGGCGGCCCGTCGGATCCAGGATCGCGCTCAGCGTGCGCGCGCGGAAACCCATGTCCACGTTCGCCAGGAGGACCGCGCCCGTCGCGTGATCCGTGTAGGTCAGGCCCAGGCCGGCAACCAGGACCTTGCCTCCGCCGCCCTTCGCCGCAAACGAGCGGCGTGAACGGTACCACGGGCGTGGCTCAGTCGCGGGCACGTGCGCAGGCACCGGCGCGACCATGACCTTACTCTGCGTCCGGCGAGGAGCCGGTTGCTGCGGAGGGTAGTGGGGGGCCTGCGCACCGCTCTGGGGGCTGTGCGCGTACGGGGGGATCTGGGACTGCTGAGCGTCAGTCAGGAAGGCCTCGTCCTGCGCGCCCATCGTCGACGAGGCCGTGGCCCCCTCGACGGCAGCGTCGACCGCAGCAGCGGCGGTCGGCTCCGAGACGGCCTGCCTGGCGGCAGCCGTCAAGTCAGCCACGTCCTGGCCATCCGTACCCTGCAGGTTTTTACGCGAGTCGTTCGACATGCCCCTATTGTTTCAGGATCGTGTCGTTTGTGCCGTAATGGCGCGCGGGAGCTAGGGGAGTGGAGCTGGTGATGTTGCTCGAAACTTACTCGCAATGTGGCTTGCGTCGCGTGTTGTGTGGTGATACGCTGTAAGCGATTGATTCTCAGTAAGGGTCGACTCGTTAGCGGCCCCGAATGCTCCACCGGGCGTTTCCTCGCGAAACGCCCGGTATTTTGTGAAATGAGCGCAAATGCGTGTGGGATGTGACACTATGTATCCATGATTGATTCCTCAGCAAATGTCCAGGGTGTTCGCTACCGGGTCGGCATCGACGTCGGCCTCAAGTCTATTGGTTTTTGCGCGGTCGAGGTCGACCAGCATGACCAGCCAATTCAGCTGCTGAATTCGATCGTGTTCATCCACGACGCCGGCGTCGACCCGAACGAGAACAAGGCAGCTAAGAGTCGAAAGCTCACCGCCGGTGTCGCCCGCCGGACGCGTCGCCTCTACCGCACGCGGCACCAGCGCCTCGTCAATCTTGATCGTGTTCTGTCCAAGGAATTCGGTTGGCCTCTACCCGATCTCGTTTCTTTCAAGGATCCTCGAGAGCCGTGGCACGTACGTGCCCGTTTGCTGGATGGGTATATCCCAGATGAGGGTAAGCGCAAGGAAGCGCTCTCGATCACGTTGCGTCATATCGCCCGTCACCGAGGCTGGCGGAATCCCTACGCGAAGGTGGAGACGCTGCTGCAGCCCTCCGAGCCGAGCGACTTCCTCAAGGGGCTTAACGATCGTATTAGTGAGAAGCTGGGGAGGGCTTTCCCGGCTGATGCGACTCCCGGGCAGCTGGTGGACGCCTACCTGGCGCATCCCGACTACGTGGGCCGTGCCGGTACTCCGAAGCTCAGAGGCCCCCAGGGGATCCTGGCTGGCAAACTTCACCAGAGCGATAATGCGCAGGAGATTCGTCGGATCTGCGATGTTCAAAGGATCGAACCCGCGGAACGTGATCGTCTGATTCGCGTTGTGTTCGAGGCAAAGTCTCCGAAGGGAAGCGCCAAGGAACGCGGCCTCGTCGGCTACGACGAACTGCCGGGACAGGGCAGGCACGTGCGCGCCGAGAAGGCGCATCCCGCATTCCAGCTGTTCCGCATGGTGAGTGTGCTGGCGAACCTGCGCATTCGTGAGGGACGCGAGGAACGTCCCTTGACTCCCGACGAACTCCAGCGACTCGTTGACTTCATCGATCAAGTTAGCCTCAAACAGGAGGTTACGTGGCAGGACCTGGCGGATTACCTTGGGATTGAGCGATCAGACTTGCGCGGCACCGCGAAGGCAGCTTTCGATGGGTCGCCTGTCCTACGTAATCCTCCAACGGATGTCACCACCGAGAAGATCATGGCCTGCAAGGTCAAGTGGCTGAAGGAGTGGTGGAAAGAAGCGGACGACGAACAGCGCGGCTACTTCGTGGACGCCTTCTCAAACTCCGGTGGTTCCGAGGATGGAACTGACGTCAACGACGAGGTCACGGAGCTGCTTGAACAGGCGACCGAGGAGGATCAACTCGAGTTCGAGAAGATCTCCCTGCCCCAGGGGCGTGCCGCGTATTCCTTGGATTCCCTGCGTCGCCTCACCGACAGGATGCTTCGCGACGGTGTTGATCTGCATACGGCTCGGCGCCTGGAGTTCAACGTCAGTGATGACTGGAAGCCCGCCGTGGAGCCGATCGGCGCGCCGACGGGTAACCCGGCCGTCGACCGCGTTCTCAAGCAGGTGAGCCGGTGGCTCCACGCAGCAACGGAGCGGTGGGGAGAGCCGACGGTTATCAACATTGAGCATGCACGCGACGGCCTCGGGTCGGAGAAAGTCGCCCGTGAGCTCATGCGGGACAACGAGAAACGGCGTAAAGCGAATGCTGCCGCCGTTGCTGATATGGCTCAGCAGTTGGGGCTTTCGGGCAAGGTTCATCGTTCTGATCAGATCAGGTACTTTGCGCTGCAGAGGCAGAACTGCCAGTGCTTGTATTGTGGCGCTCCGATCACGTATGCGACCGCGGAAATGGACCACATTGTTCCGCGTGCGGACGGTTCATCGACAAACGACCGCTCGAACCTGGCTGCTGTGTGCCGTACCTGCAACCACATGAAGGGCAAGATTCCCTTTGCCGTGTGGGCATCGTCAGACAAAGCGAATCAGGGAGTGTCCCTGACGGGTGCGCTCGAGCGCGTCAATATGTGGCAGCGTGACAACGGCGTGTCCCCTAAGCAGCTCAAGCAGCTGCAGCGCGAAGTCTGTGCGCGCCTCAAGTCAAAGAAGCCGGACCAGGAGTTCGACGGCCGTTCCATGGAATCCGTCGCCTGGATGGCTGTCGAGCTGCGCACTCGCATTGAGGGCTTCTATCGTTCTCGAAACGAAGAGTTCGTGCCTTCCGTGGGGGTCTACCGAGGACAGTTGACAGCGGAGGCCAGGAAGGCCTCGGGCTTCGAGAACCGAGTCAACCTGATCGGTGGCCGAGGCAAGACCCGATTCGATCGGCGTCACCATGCGATGGATGCGCTCGTCATCGCGCTTATGAACCCGTCGGTGTCGCGGACGCTGGCGCTGCGACTCAACATGCGCGATGCGCAGCGCCTGACGGGCGTTGAGGAGACCTGGAAGAACTTCTATGGGAAACCGGGTGAAGCCTCGCAGCGCTTTGAGTCGTGGCGCGAGTCGATGCTCAGCGGTGTTGAGCTTTTCAACATCGCGCTGAGCGATAATGCGATCCCCTTCGTTGAAAATATCCGCTTGCGCGTTGGTTCGAGTGTCATTCATGACGCGACCGTGCGCTCGTTCTGCCCGCCGAAGACCCCGGACGGGAAGCAGATCATCACAAAGGGATACGGTGAGCAGCACTCGCTCGGTTCTGCCATGCCCGTCGAACTGATTGATCGTGCTGAGACTCCGGCCCTGTGGACCGCGCTCACCCGGTGCTCCGACTTCGATCCGAAGAAGGGGCTGCCCGAGAACCCGCAGCGCACGATCTCAGTGAATGGAACCCGCGTGGGGCCCACGGAGCTGGTGAACTTCTTCGGTTCCTCTGCCGCTTGTCTGAAGGTCCGCGGCGGATACGTGGAGCTCGGGAGTTCCATTCACCACGCGAGGATCTACCGGATTGACGGAAAGAAAACCACATACGCGATGGTGCGCGTCTTCCAAGTAGATCTGCTGCGCCTCAAGGATCGGGATCTTTTCACGACGCCGCTCAAGCCGTCGACCATCTCGATGCGAACCGCGGAACCTAAGATTCGCAAGGCACTGGCCGACGGGACGGCAACGCAGATCGGCTGGCTGGTTGAAGGCGACGAGCTGCGGCTCGAGAGTGACAAGTACACTGGCGGTTTTGTTGGTGCTGTACTCGCTAGTTATCCACAGGTGACAAGCTGGAGAGTTGCGGGGTTCCCCGATCCTGCAAAGCTGCGCCTCCGTCCATATCTACTGGCGGGAGAGGGCCTGGATGGGGAAGCCTCAAAGGCGATGAAAGATCTTCTCGAAGGGCAAGGGTGGAGACCATCCGTCAACGTAGTTTTCTCTCCGGGGTCTGCCGTTCTTGTCCGAAGGAACTGCCTTGGACAAGAACGCCGAAACTCTGGGGGCGCTCTTCCGAATTCATCAGAGTTGAGGTGAATCATGGCTGAGCAGTGGCGCGTTGTCGACCTGTCCGCTTTCGAAGGGAACTTGCGAGCGGTGCGAGGTGGCGTGGAAGTATGCACTGAGGAGGGCACATCGACGGTTCTGCCCGTCGCAGAGCTGGCTGTTGTCCTTATCGGCATGAAGGTCAACCTGAGCGCCGCTGTTCTTCACCGTCTGTCTGAGGCAGATGTCGCGGTTCTCTTCTGTGACTGGAAGGGCATCCCAGAGGGCGGCTGCTACTCGTGGTCGGATCACGGACGAGTAGCAGCCCGTCACCGGGCGCAGGCAGAGGTCTCGGTGCCTCGGAAGAAAAACGCGTGGGCACGCTTGGTACGCGCAAAAATCGAGGGCCAGGCATCCGTTCTCGAGAACCTGAAGATTCGAGGCAGCGGCGAGCTTCTTGCGCTCGCGGACCAGGTGCGCTCGGGCGACCCCGGAAACGTTGAGGCTCAGGCCGCTCGTCTCTACTGGTCGCGGACGCTCGGTCGGGGAGTGGGGCGACAGCCGGCGGCCGGTCAGCTAATCGGTGCCAACGCCTGCCTGGACTATGGCTACGCAGTACTTCGTGGGCATCTCATGCGCGCCGTTCTCGCGGCTGGTCTGGCTCCGGCACTCGGTGTGTTCCACCGGGGACGCGGAAACGCGTTCGCGCTGGCCGATGACCTGATCGAGCCTTTCCGGCCTGCAATCGACGAAGTAGCACTACCTCTCCCCGCCACGGCCTCCCCCTCGGATCGAGAGGTCAAGCAGCTTCTGGTCGCGGCTGCGTCGCAGCGTTTTGATGCGGATGGTCATGGGATTCCTGCTGTCGCCGAGGCGCTGGCTCAGTCTTTTGGGCGCTATATCGAAGGGGATATTGATCGCCTTCAGGTGGTGTCGTGGCAGGGGCCATCGCGGGTTGGCGTGGGTGACTGAGATGGCGGATGACGCGATGTGGTGCTTGGTGATGTTTGATCTCCCGGTGGAGACGAAGAAACAGCGTCGTGAGGCGACGCGTTTCCGAAATGATCTGCTGGATTGGGGGTTCTGTATGGTTCAGTTCAGCGTGTACGTGAAGTACTGGCCGACGGGTGGGCAGGACCATGCAACGCTGAGGGCGATCAAGACTCATCTGCCGGAGGGCGGGCAGGTGCGGGTGCTTGCTCTGACGGATCGACAGTGGGCGACGGGACTTCGTTTTGATAACGCGAAGCCCCGGAAGGAGGCTGGAGTACCCGAGCAGCTCATGATTTTCTAACTAAAAACCCCGAGTTTTCGGCTATTTTCTGCCGAAAATTCGGGGTTCCCAGTATATCAAAGGGGATTGGTGATTGATTCCCAGCTCCGTAACGGCGGGTGGGCGTATGTGGCCAGTATATCAAAGGGGATTGGTGATTGATTCCCAGCCTGAGGTGATGGGGACGCCGCTGATGCCCAGTATATCAAAGGGGATTGGTGATTGATTCCCAGCCAAGAGCATGAGCATTGGCTTCGAGCTGCAGTATATCAAAGGGGATTGGTGATTGATTCCCAGCCAGACGGCTTCGACGTCGGGGCGATCGTCAGTATATCAAAGGGGATTGGTGATTGATTCCCAGCCAATGCAGGCTGCCAGCCACGCCACGTCCAGTATATCAAAGGGGATTGGTGATTGATTCCCAGCTGTATTACTACACAGCTGTGGCGAATGACAGTATATCAAAGGGGATTGGTGATTGATTCCCAGCAGCTTTCCGCTCAGGAGCCGATGCGCTTCAGTATATCAAAGGGGATTGGTGATTGATTCCCAGCCAGGGACAAGCCCCCGACAGACCAAAAGCAGTATATCAAAGGGGATTGGTGATTGATTCCCAGCACGGCAAGGTTAGCCTTGAGGATTTCCAGCAGTATATCAAAGGGGATTGGTGATTGATTCCCAGCGAACTCCCAGACCTGCTGATTCATTTCCCAGTATATCAAAGGGGATTGGTGATTGATTCCCAGCTATGAGGCCCGGACCCGATGTGCCCGTCCAGTATATCAAAGGGGATTGGTGATTGATTCCCAGCTGATCGGCGCGGGCTACAAGCCCCAGCTCAGTATATCAAAGGGGATTGGTGATTGATTCCCAGCGTCTCCTTCAGTAGGGGTGTCAGTGGTGCAGTATATCAAAGGGGATTGGTGATTGATTCCCAGCATGCGGCGCTGCACAACGGGCAGGGGGACAGTATATCAAAGGGGATTGGTGATTGATTCCCAGCCGGCGGCCTTCACGGTCGCGGTGGCTTCCAGTATATCAAAGGGGATTGGTGATTGATTCCCAGCCAAGGCTATATGGCTCACCGCGAACCAGCAGTATATCAAAGGGGATTGGTGATTGATTCCCAGCGTTCGAGGCAGAAGCCGGCGGCGATCGCCAGTATATCAAAGGGGATTGGTGATTGATTCCCAGCTGGCCACGCCTGCGACGCTGAGGGCCTGCAGTATATCAAAGGGGATTGGTGATTGATTCCCAGCACACGTGGCAGACTATACGCCGCGCCGTCAGTATATCAAAGGGGATTGGTGATTGATTCCCAGCCCTCCTGGATGATAGCGTCGGGTGTGGGCAGTATATCAAAGGGGATTGGTGATTGATTCCCAGCGATGGCGAGCTGTGCATTGGTGTGCCAAAGTGAGGCTGCTTAGAAGAGTACAACGGTAGTTCTGATCGATTCTGCAGTATAACTATGATGATAGCGGTGAATTTAGTGAGTGGAACGGATCCAAATACCTGGATGATCCGACGAACTAGTATCCTAGGAACTAATTTTCTGAGCGCTGTGGAAGCTGCTTTCATTGGTTGAATGTCTGATGTGCTTGTGGTCGCTCGTATCTGTGTCTGACTAGACTTTCTAGTTGTGCTTCCTTGGTTGTAGGAGTGCGATAGAAGGAGTAGCTTAGGGGCAAGCGTTCAACTGCGCTTCCATAATCTGCCTGAGCTGTGTGATGTTTGCACAGATCAGACGGTGTGTTCCCCGCGTAAGCAGGGATGAGTCCTTCTCGGAATAGTGGCACGGTACGCATGAGGGTGGCAGCCAGCCCACCTGGGAGTGATCCCCGGGCAGGTGGGCCACCCCTCGTCGCATTATGTGTTTTCCCCGCGTGAGCGGAGATGGGCCGTACGGCGGGCATCTTTCGGGGGCGCACGTCTCGTTTTCCCTGCGTGAGCGGGGATGAACCCTGTGCCATGCAGAACCCCAATCCAACAGATCGTTTTCCATGCCCACGCGGGGAAGATCAGCGGGAAATCGGTCGCTAATCGTCCTTGAGATATCGCCCCCACTCACGTGGGGTTGTTCGCATGAGGCGGGCGGGGGAGACATGCACCGAGAAATATAGTTTGTTCAACGTCACACTAGGTGCATCTTCCACGATCGCCCCTCAGATACGTTTGAGAGATGTGCGGGCAGTCGGTGGGTGAAGTAAGAGAGGAAAGAGAACGTGATACGTATCTCAGGCATCGCTGCGCGCCGTAAAACCAAAAATCCCCGAAGCTAATGCTTCGGGGCTTGCTGGTGGCTCCGACCGGCGTCGATCCGGTGACCTTTCGATTTTCAGTCGAACGCTCTACCAACTGAGCTACAGAGCCATGACCTGAACCGATTCGGTCTGGTCGGCGACCCCGACGGGACTTGAACCCGCGACCTCCGCCGTGACAGGGCGGCGCGCTAACCAACTGCGCTACGGGGCCTTACAATAGGTAAGACCTATTAAGTTGTGCCGTTCACATGTGCGACCGGCTGGTACCCCCAACGGGATTCGAACCCGTGTCGCCGCCGTGAAAGGGCGGTGTCCTAGGCCGCTAGACGATGGGGGCCTTTTGGCCGTCGAACTGGCGTCCGAAGACAGGATGTATCTTAGGCAGACGTCCGTCAATACGTCAAAACGAAAAAGCGTGATGCATAACACGTTACTAAAAAACATTGTAATTGTGCAGAATTCACAGGATTTCATCAGCTACCCGGCCTACCCTTAATGCATGACTCTGACACCAGCACTCGGTGCCCTCACTCAAATCTCAACCCAAACCTCAGGCGCGCTCGCGCGCGCCGCCGCTGACTCGCAATCTGGCGCGGAGGCAGCCGTGGATACCACCATCGACCTAACCCTCCTGTTCCTCGGCCCCATCATTGGTGCCGTCCTGGGCCTGATCGCCTCGATCATTGTGTCCGTCCTGGCGCGTAAGGCGTGTGCGAAATCTGCCATGGCCTCGTCGGTCCTGGGTCGCGTGCGCGGCCCCGCTCACTTCGCGCTCGCCACGTGGGGCGCGTGGGTCGGACTCGGGATCGCGCTCGTGGACCCCCGCCTCACTGACTGGGGTGGCTCATCGGTCACGACGTTCCTCATGCACCTGCTCCTCATCGTGGGCCTGGCGTGCATGACGTGGATGGGCTACTCCGCCGCGTGGGTCTTCGAGGACGCAGCAAAGGCACGCCAAACATCCGACAACGGCCTCTCGCGCCGCTTCGAGACTCGCGCCCAGGTCCTGCGGCGCTTCGCCCAGGTGGTCATCGCCGTCGTGGGTACGATCGCCATCATCGGGACCTTCGACGCCGCGCGCCATGCCATGACGACCGTCCTTGCGTCCGCCGGTGTCATCTCGGTGATCTTCGGTCTCGCTGCCCAGCAGACCCTCGGTAACGTCGTCGCCGGCTTGCAGCTGGCCTTCACCGACGCGATCCGCGTGGGTGACGTCGTGGTCGCCGGCGATAAGAAGGAAACCGGCTCGGTCGAGGAGATCACGCTGTCCTACGTGGTTGTGCGCATCTGGGACGAGCGCCGCCTCATCATCCCCTGCCGCTACTTCACGCAGACTCCCTTCGAGAACTGGACGCGCCGCGCTGCCGCCCAGCTGGGCACGGTCGAGCTTAAGCTCGATTGGTCCGCCCCCATGACTCTGATCCGCGCGAAGGTCGAGAAGCTCCTGGCTGCCACCGACCTGTGGGACGGCCGCACGTGGGCTGTGCAGATCACCGACTCGGATGCGCAGACCATCACCGTGCGCGTTCTCGTGTCCGCGACGAACTCCGGAAACCTCAATGACCTGCGCGCTTACCTGCGCGAGCACCTCATCGCGTGGATCGTCGCCGAAGAGCCGTGGGCTCGCCCCGTCCAGCACATCGAGCCTCGCGCGACCGTGACCGTCGAAAAAGACATGAGTCGTGAACGCATCGCGCGCTTGGCTGCCGAGCTCGCTGGGATCTCCGGAACGAACGAGGCCGTGGCCGCGACGGGCGCGTCGTCCTCCCACACGGGTGGGGCACGGCGCTCGTCTCAGGATTCCGCCCTGGGTGGTGCGGCCTCGTCGGTCCGCCCTGAGGGGGCCGTTCGCGAGCAGCCCAAGGACGCGGCGCACGCCGCACGCATGGTTGCCGCACGCCGCAAGGCAAAGCGGATTCGACGCCGTGCGATGGCTGATCGTCAGCGAGAAATGGCCGAGGGACAGGGACCCGCTCCCGACGAGACTCAGGTGATCTCCAAGTCCGCGCTGCGCAAGATCATCGAGGCCGCAAGTAACAGGAACCCGCAGGTCACCGAGAGCCTGACGACCACATCCGTCGGTCGTGGGGAGCGTCTCTTCTCCGGTTCGGCTGATGCCGACGAGCGTGCCGCAGCCTTGTCCGGCCCTGGCGAGGAGGTTTTCGCTGAGCGCGAGGCCAACTCTCGCCGCGTTCAGGATCGCCGCGAGGCCCGTGAGTGCCGCCATGCAGCCGAGGCCGAGGCTAAGGATACTGAGGCGACCACCGCGCTGGCTGCCGTCGGGGTCGAACCTGTCGAGGCTCATGAGGCTTCCATGCCTCCGGCCCCCGAGGCCCCCGTCGCTGCGCCTCCCGTTCCCGAGGCCGAGGTGCCCGAATCCGCTGCCACAGCGAAGTCCGGTCCCGACAAGCCGAGTTCTACCTCCGTTGAGGCGACCAAGAAAGCGCAGAACCAGTCCTCATCGGCTGACTCTGCCGCTAAGCTGACCGAAGCCGCTGGTGAGGAATCTCAGTCTGCCGAAACGGTCGATCCTGCCGAGGCTGTGGCTCCCGCCGAGGCTACGCAGGCCGCTCCCGAGGCATCCGAACAGTCCGCTTCGGAGATTGCTGAAACCCCCGCTGACGCTGGTCAGGCTGAAGCAGATCAGGCCAAAGACGATCAGGAAAAGGAAGCTGAGGCTCAGTCCGAGGCCCCTGCCGCGACTGATGAGGCCGCAACCGTGGAGGCGGCGGTCGTCGAGACCGAGGAATCCGACGCTGCGCAGGGTGAAGCTCCCGCCGTGGCTGAACCTGCCGATAAGCAGGCCAAGTTCGCAGACGGGCAGGCCGAGTCCGCCGCAGCCGAATCCGTCGTGAGTGAAGCAGATACGAGCGAGTCCGCTCCTGCAGAGTCCGATTCCGACGAGGCGGCGACCGCCTCCGAGGAATCCGCCAGGGATGAGAAGGACGAACCCACTGAGGTCAAACCTGCCGATGAGCAGGCCGAGTCCGCCGCTGAAGCGTCCGGTGACACCGCGTCGACCGAGAATGACGCCGACGAGACCTCCGAGGCCAAGCAGGCTGCTCCTGCGCAGGAAACGGAGACCGCGACGTCGGATGACACTCCGGTCGAGGGTCCCGCTTCCGAGGAACCTGAGACTGCTGACGACGCCGCAACGGAAACCGCTGCCGCGCCGGCCGACGGAGATGAACCCGAGGACGCCACGGCCTCGTCCGATACGGACGATGACACCGACGCCGCGGCCCCTTCGAACGAGAAGGAACAGGCGACTGCTCCCGTCGAGGCTCGTGAAACGTCCGTGAAACAGGGCGACGAAGCGTCGGTCGAGCGCGCCGAGAACCCCGTCACCACGAACATGGTGTACGCCGGCAGGCCTGCGCTTGTGCCGCCGCCCGCGCCGACCCCCGCTGAGATGGCGGCGTCGAAGGAGGAAACTTCCTTGGACAAGCCGGTCACGCCCGTGCAGGCTCCAGTTCCTGCTCAGCCTGCGCAGCCGACCACCCCGGCGACCCCGGCACAGCAGGAAGCGCTGGCACAGTCAGCCGCGGCCACGACCGCGGAGGAGCCGGAAGCGCCTGCGCAGCCCGAACAACCGGTGCAGCCGGAAGTGCCCGCGCAGGAACCCGACAAGCCCGCCGATGAGCCTGAGGAGGCCGCGGAGACGGAGGGACCCGACGAGCCGGCTATCCACCCCGGCTGGTACGCGGTCGCCGAGGAGATGCGCCTCGAGGATGAAATCCGCCCGACTCCGACGATGGTTCCGCCGCGCGTCTCGATCATGGATTTCTTCCCGGCGGTGGCCCCCACCGGCGCTGAAGCGGCCATGCTGCGCACGGTGACCGGTCAGGTTCCGGTCCTCGGCCTCGACAAGCACGGCGAGGACTCCGGCACCGACGAGGCCGTGGCACAGTCCGCGGCTCCCGCATCCTCAAGTGACGCTGAGAAGGCCGCGGGTATGACGAAGGGTACGGCTGGCGCTGCCACGCAGGCGCAGCCCCTGGCCGAGCCGCCCGCGCCCACGGCCGCCGATGTGCGGGATGTCGAGGAGACCGCCGTCATGCCTCCCGTCAAGGTTGCGCCCACGCCGGATCAGGCAGACACGCAGGTCCTCCCGGCGATCAAGGCGGCACCCGCCGCCGACGACACGGTCGTGCTGGCGAGCGCCGAGCAGCCTGCTGCGGAAGAACCCGTTGAAAATGCTGATGCCGCCAAGGGACAAGCTGAGGAAAAGGTGGCCGATGAGGTCGCTTCCGCCGAAGCGACGCCCGCGCCCGAGGCGCAGGAGGAGGCTGAGGAAAAGGTGGCCGATGAGGCTGCTTCCGCTGAGGCTGAGTCTGCGTCCGAGGCGCAGGAGGAGTCGGCTGAGGAAGAGGTGGCCGATGAGGCTGCTTCTGCCGAGGCAACGCCTGCGTCCGAGGTGAAGGGGGAGGCTGAGGAAAAGGTGACCGTTGAGGCCGCTTCCGCCGAGGCTGAGTCCGCGCCCGAGGTGAAGGAGGAGGCTGAGGAAAAGGTGGCCGATGAGGTCGCTTCCGCCGAGGCTGCTGATGCCTCCACTTCCGAGGAGAAGAAGCCCGCCAAGTCGTCCTCGAAGAAGGGCAGCAAGAAGAGCAGTTCCAAGAAGGGAGCCACCAAAAAGGTCTCCGGCAAGAAGAACGCAGGCAAGAATAAGTAGCCTGACAAGCCGCCCATCGACAGGGGTGTGAACCCCGTGAGGCAACCACGGCCTCGTCGATGAGAGCGACGAACATCCCCGCGCCGCCCGCGGCCGCACCCGAAAGTGCGAGGCCGCGGGCGGCGCGCGACAATGGGCACATGAACGCTACCGATCCTGCTGCCCGCACCGACGCCGAGTGGAAGAAGCTCCTGAGCCCCATGCGCTACCACGTGCTGCGCGAGGCGGGCACGGAACGTCCCTTCACCGGCGAACTCCTCGACGAGGACCGTGTCGGCACGTACTCGTGTGCGGCCTGCGGATCGAAACTCTTCAACTCCGACGCGAAGTTCGACTCCTCCTGCGGGTGGCCCTCCTTCTTCCAGGCATACGACGGCGCGACTACCGAGAGCGTCGACACCAGCCACGGCATGATCCGCACCGAGGTGCGCTGCGCGACATGCGGCTCCCACCTCGGCCACATTTTCTCTGACGCGCCCGACCAGCCCACCGGCATGCGCTACTGCATGAACTCGGCGGCCCTGACCTTCGCGCCCGCCCAGTGAACGCACCCTCCCGGTGCCCTGACGGCGTCTCTGTGGTCGACCGCGTCCCACCACAGCTCTACATCGTCGGCTCGGGCCTCATCCAGTATGTGGGCGCGGCGCTCGCCGTCGTCGCCTTTGCCTCCGTCGAACCCGCGTCCGTCGCGTGGTGGCGCGTCCTGACGGGCGCGGTCGTTCTATTGGCCTGGAAGCGCCCCTGGCGCGGCGGCCTGACGGTATCGGACCTGGCGATTTCCGCGCTGTTCGGCGTCATCATCCTGACGATGAACTCCTCGTTCTATGAGTCAATCGCGCGCATTCCCCTGGGGACCGCCGTCTCACTCGAGTTCATCGGCCCGGTCGCGGTCGCTGTTCTCCGAGGCCGTGGCTGGCGGCCGCGTATCGCCGCCGTCCTCGCTTTCGCCGGGGTGGCGTGTATCGGCGGCCTTGCTCTCGACCTGAGCGTGCCGAGCGTGCGCGTCGGCGTCGCGTGGATCCTCCTCGCGGCCCTCGCCTGGTCGGCCTACATCGTCGTCGGGCAGCGTGCTTCGACCACGCGCGACGGGGTCACGAACCTGGCGCTCGGCTGCGCGTGGGGGTCCCTCTTTTTCGCGCCCTTCCTCGGGCCGGGGGCAATGGCGGCCACGGCCTCGTGGGAGCTGATCGCGATTGTCGTTGGCGTTGGCCTGCTGTCCACCGCGATTCCCTACACGTTTGAGGCGCTCGCGATGCGTCGCCTGGCGGCACCCACGTTCGCGCTGTTTGCCGCGGTCCTTCCCGCCACGTCCGCGCTGGTCGGTGCCGTCATGCTGCGGCAGATCCCCGGTGTCTACGAGCTGATCGGCCTGGTCCTGGTGTCGATCGCGGTGTGGCTGGCCTCGCGCCAGTAAGGACCGAGTAAGGGCGTTGTGCGGGACGCGCCGTGCCCTCTCAGTCGAGGCTGAGGTGGCGCGGCGTGTGCTTGCCGCCGCGGGCGATCACCCAGAACGCGAACCACGCGCCGACCGAGCCGACCATCATGACGAGCACCATCGGCACGGCGCTGTCACCGCCTGAGGTCGCCAGGGGAGCGGCGATGCCGTTCGCAATCGACTGGAGTACGCCCATGACGGACGAAGCCGTGCCCGCGTGCTCGCGCGCCTCGCTCATGGCCTGTGCACCGGAGTTGCCGAAGATAAACGCGTTCGCCGTCATGATGAGCGCGAAGCCCACGCACGTGAGGATCAGCGGCAGGTCGAGGAGGAACGTCGAGATCGTGAGCATGACCACGCCGGTCGCGGCGATTGTGAGGCCTGTGATGATGAGTGTGCGCGGCGTGAAGTGTGAGATCAAGCGCACGTTGACCAGCGCGAAGCCGGTCGACAGCAGCGCGTTGAACGCGAACACCCACGCGAAAGCCATGGGGGACAGGCCCAGCGGCCCCTGCAGCACGTACGTGGCGTTCGAGATGTAGCCGAACATGCAGAAGCTCGAGAAGGCGTTGGTCAGCATGAAGCCCACGAAGGGACGGATGCGCACGACCTGGACGAGGCCGTGGAAGAACCGCGGAATACCGCCGGGGTGGCGGCGATCCTCGGGCAGGGACTCGGGCACGACGAACCACGCGAGCGCCGCCATGAGCAGCGTGAAGGCGGCGAGCGCCCAGAAGACGACCCTCCACGTTGCGTGCGTGATGATGAACGCGCCGAGGACTGGGGCAAGCATCGGGGCGAAGCCGACGATTGCCTGGATGAGGCTCATCGCGCGCGCCAGGGTCTTACCGTGCGCGACGTCGACGAGGATCGCGCGCGCCACCGACGAGGCCACGCCGCCGCCGAGGCCCTGGAAGACTCGGCCCACGAGGAGCACCCAGATGTTGGGCGTCAGTACGCAGATGATGGATCCGACCAGGGCGATGATGCCGCCCGCGATGATGGGGCGGCGGCGCCCGATCTGGTCCGAGATGGCGCCGCCCAAGACTTGGCCCGACGCGTAGCCCACGAAGAAGGTTGTCAGCGTGAATCCGAGCATCGTCGAGTTCGTCGCCAGGTCCGCGGTGATCTGCGGGAATGCGGCCGAGTACATGTCGGTCGCCATCGGGGGCACGGCGTTCTGCACGGCCAGGGTGATCAGCAGGGCAACCGTGAGTGCCCCGCCGATGACGCCATCGTGCTTGTTGGTCTGATCAGTCGTCACCAGATGATTGTCCTCCCGCGCGGGTCAGCAATAGTTAGATCGGTTGGTTTTTTGACAAATCTCGCACGGTGTAGGGGCGCGATCCGCGCCGACGTGGCACCGCTGGTGTTGTTCAGCGGAACGCATGCCGAGGCGACGAGGCGCTCACGTGTTGTCTGCGCTCACGCCTCGTGTGCTTACGCCTCGCACGTACTCGCCTCCAGCGCGTCCGCCGCGGTCTCTATCTGGTCACGCGGCGGGCACGAGGCTGGGCCGACGACTGTCGTGGATAGCGCGCCTGCGCAGTTGGCCAGGAGCAGCGCTCTCTTCAGGGGAATGCCCTGAGCGAGGGAGGCTGCCAGGACTCCCGAGTGAGCGTCACCCGCGCCGTTTGTGTCGATCGCCTCGACGCGAGGTGTCGGGATGTAGGACGGGTCAGTGTCCGGGGCGCTCAGGGCGGCATCGCGTGACCTCACGAAGTATGCGCCCTCGGCACCTGCCCGCAACAGAACGGGACGGCCAAGCGCGGCGAGCATCGCTCGCGCCGCTTCGCGAGGCTGGAGACACTGCTGGTTCCGAACGCTCGCATCACCTCTCTGGTGAGCAATCTCCCGAGCCTCCCTGAGGTTCATCGAGATGATGACGCCGTCGGAGGGGAGGGCGGACGGGATCCCGATGACGGGGGAGACATCCAGGAGCACGCGCACGCCCTCGGGTAGAACGCGCAGCGCAGCCTCCGCGGCCTCACGGTTCGCGGGGTGGTCCATGAGGTAACCGTCGATATAGAGCACGTCGCCCGGGTGCATCGTCCGCACGAAGTCAGCCCACGCGCTCGCGGGCGACATCGTCTCGGCACCCTTAGTGGAGATGAACGTACGCTCGCCCGTGCGGTCTGTGAACGCGATGCAGAACCCGTTGTCGATGCCCGCGATGCGAGGCCCGAGGTCTGTGATCTCCTCGTGTTCCAGCGCGGCTTGGATCAGCGAGGAGTGGGGGCCTGACCCGATCGGATTGAGGGAAACGGCCTCGGCCCCCATGCGACGTGCTGCCACGAGCGCGTTGAAGCCACCACCTACGTGCATTCCCTCGTCGACGGCCCATACGTCACCTCCTGGCCTCGGAAGGGTGTCGCCGCGCACAGCGAGGTCCACGAGGATCTGCCCCATGAGAACCACCCGTCCCACCCCGGAATCGGTGCGCGAGGCTGGGGCTGGTTCCTCGGGGGAAGCGCCCTCGCTCGTATCCTCAGTCTCGGTGGCCTCGGGAGTATTCGTGGCAGGTTCGCTCGCCGCGCGCAGTGCCAACAACTCGAGGGCGATGGATGGCAGGTCGAGGTGGGAGGTGAGTTCTACCTGGGTGAGCATGGCGGTGTCGAAGGCTTCAACCCCGAGCACACTGCCCAGGATCGCGCCCGCAATCGCGCCGATCGTGTCGGTGTCGCCGCCCAGGTTCGCGGCGTCCAGCAGGGCACGTGGAGAGGGGTCGCGCGCGAGCAGCGCGAACGCCATGGGAATCGCGTGCGCCGAGGCCACAGACGTGCCGATCTGCTCGATGAGGCACTCCAGGGACGACGAGGCCGGGCTAGCGACCAGCTGCATAGCCCTGCGCGTGGCCGCCACCACGTCCGGATCCGGTGTCCACGCGCCGCGCTCGGGCAGGGAATCAACGTAGGAAACGGCCTTCCACAACAGAGTCGTCATGTCCGAGGCGGACATCTCCGGCCAGTCAAGAGCAAGCGATACCGCCGCCGCCACGAGCGTAGCCGACTGGAAACCCTGGCGTGTCGCATGCGTCACCTGGCAGGAGGACCAGACGGCGTCCGCGAACGCTTCCGAATCCGCGGTCGACACCGCGATACCGATCGGAGTGACGCGCATCGCCGCGCCGTTCGTAGTGCCCAAACCACCCACGGTCAGCGGGTCCTCGCCCGCCCGCACGCGCTCGAGCGCCGCCTTCGTGGAGGGCCCCAGCAAGTCAAGCGACCCCCGCTCGATCATGGAATCCTCCCAGGACAGCAGTGCGTGGGAGAAATCACCCGCGTCTAGTGCCACGCGACCCGAGGAGGAACCCCGGCCTCGTACCAGGAGAGACGCAATCAGCAACGCCTGCTCCGTGTCATCCGTCACCGAACCGGCCGGCATCCCCGGTGCGTACGGCTGCGAGATGTCCCCGTCCACGAGTCCCGTGACGCGCCCGTACACCGCGCGGATCTGCTCCGGGGACATCGCCTGCGTCGGCATCCCCAATGCATCCCCCAACGCCAGCCCAGCGAGCGCGCCATACGCGCGCGACAAACGAGGATCCATGATGCACCTCCAACGCGGGCAGCGCGGCCCACATAGCATAAACGCCCCGGGAAACCGAGGCGCGCAGTAGGCCCAGGGGGACTCGAACCCCCAACCTACGGATTAAAAGTCCGCTGCTCTACCATTGAGCTATAGGCCCATACCCCATATTGTAGAAGGAAGCGGTCCTCATGGCCCAATCGAACACTCCGCGCCGCCCGGCCATGCTCGACGCCGCCCGCGCCGAGGCAATCGTCGGCGACGAAGATCCCGCCTCTCTCGCCGCCGTCGCACACACCGCCGCGTGGGCACTCATGGGAGTCGGCGACGAGACATTCACGGACGAGGACGTGGCCCGCCTGCGGAAAACCGTGCGCACTCGCGGCGTCGACACCATCGCCCACGTGTGGTCGCGCAGCCCCGAATTCACGCTCCCCGGGGCGCTATGGCGCGTCTACCTGCTGCACGAGTGGTACCACCGTGACCCGCTCCTGGTGGCCGAGCGCTACGCCGACGGCTCGCGCGCTCCTATCATCCAGGGCCTCGAAGCCCCCGTCGAGCTGCGCTCCCTGAGCCTGATCATGGAGGAGATCGACTCGCTGCTGCGCGGTGACCTCACCGACGATGACCTCGAGTACGTGCTGCGCGAGGCCTCCCGTGCCATGTGCGTCCTCGCCGCCGGCGAGGCCGGGGCCCTGTGGATCGAAGACCCCACCGACACGCTCGCCCACCGCGTCACCATGCGACACTCCGCACTGCTGGTGACGGCCGACGAGCTTGACATTGCCGCGCGCGAGGCGGCCGTCGGCACCCTCGACTGAGGCGGCTGACCGACTCAGGCGGCTGCCCGACGGAGGTGTTTTCTCAGCGCGCGGACGGGCCTAGTGGAGCGCCCATACCGGCCGTGACCTCGTGAAGGTGGCGCGCCCATCAGGGCGAGCGCGGCGCGGGGCGACTACCCTGGTCCCTATGCGTCCGATGCCAGCCCCACGCCCCCAGCGACTCGTTCGCTCCGCGGGCGCGCTTGTCTGGCGTTTTGCCGACCCCACGCGCGTCGCGGTCCCCGGCGAACCCATCGACCCCGCGGACATCGAAGTCCTCATGGTTCACCGACCCCGCTACCACGACTGGTCCTGGCCCAAAGGTAAAGCGGAAAACGGTGAGCCACTGGTCGCCGCCGCCGTGCGCGAAGTCGAAGAGGAAACTGGACAGGTCATCACCTTGGGGGTGCCTCTGACCACCCAACGCTACCGCCTGGGCGGCGGGCAAACCAAGGAAGTCCACTACTGGGTCGGCACGCCCCTGCCAGCCGACGACCCGGCCACACGCCTGCGCGCACCCGTTGCCCGCGCCCCGCGCACCGAAATTGACCAAACCACGTGGGCCACCCCCGAGGCCGCCGCCGACATGCTCACCCGCCGAGGCGACCGCCGCCTCCTCGCCGACCTCGTCGCCCGCACCCGCGAGGGCCGCCTCGCCACCTCCACGATCATCGTCCTGCGGCCCGGTGCCGCCGATGCTGTCCCCATTGACGCGGCGTCTGCAGCCCCCGTCGGCGGGCGTGCTTCCGCTCCGGGCATGTCAGCATCCGGTGGCACTACGTTGGGTTCCGCGCCCACGCCCGGGCCAGGTTCCGCGCTCGGCAGCCCGTCGGCGCCTACTGTCCCCGACGGTCCTGGCCCGCGCGCCGCCGCGCCGAGCACCGCGCACGCTGCACCCACCCCCCGCCCCGCACCCACCCCCGCGATGGTCGCCTCAGCGGCAGCGCGCAGGGCAGCGCAGGTGGAGCGGGCCTCGTACCTCACAGCTAAGGCCGCCGCGCACCCCGCAGATCCACCCCTCGGACGTTTCGGCGTGCGCCAGTCCTTTGACCTCATCGACCTGCTGAGCGCGTTCGGCGTGGGCCGCGCGTTCGCATCCCCGAGCGCCCGCGCGCGCCAGGTGCTTGCGCCGTGGGCGGCGGTCGGCGGTGGATCGGTGACGCTCGTGGAGGCCCTGGGAGCGCCTGTAGGGGACGAGGCTGGGGCTGATAAGGATGCCGACGCTCGAGCCGGTCGGGTGCGTGCCTTCGCGGCGCAGCGCCTGCGTGAGCAGGCCGGTGCGACCCTCCTGTCGGTCACGGGTGCCGCGCGCGACCTGATCGTCGAGGAAATCCGCGCCTACGGATCGAGCGCTATCGTGGGTGCGTCGCCCGTTTCCCTGGGGCACGGACAGATCATGGTTGCCCACGTCGAACAGGGGTCTGACGGGCCGGTCGTCGTCGCCTTTGAGACGCATAGCGTCACCACCAAAAACCCCGCCGTCCCGACGCGCAAAGCCTCCAGGCGGCGCTGAAATGCCCACGTTCCATCGACGCTCGCGGCGGCCCGGCATCAGCCGAGCCGCCGCGAGCGTGGATCAGGGGATCACAGGCGAGAGTCCTTCACCGAGCGGGTGAGGGTACTGTCGTCGGTGTTGTGGGCGTAGCACACGATCGCGCGGTCGCCACCGGCCCAGCTACCGGACGTCGGATACATGCCGCCGAACGCGAGTGAGGAGGTCGTGTAGGACGAACCAATGTAGTCCTGGAAGGCGTTCTGGCACGCGTCCTTTGCCGTGTCAGACATGGCGTCCTCACCGGGGAACGTCGCGTTGGTGAGTTCAACGACGTAGTACACTTCGCCCCAGTGAGGCTGTGAGCAGTCGAGGGTCTCCACATCCACATCGGTGTCGATGTCCGGCTGGTTGAAGCACTGGCCGAGCTTCAGATCGATCAGGTAGGTGCGGGCGGATGCAACGGTGGGGGTGCTTGTGGGCTGGTTCGTCTTGTCGGGTGAGCTGCTCGGGGAGGCAGACGAGGAGCTGCGCGAGCTGGGGGTGTCCTCGTCATCGTCATCCTTATTGCCGAAAGGCAGGGCGGAACAGGCGGACAAGCTGAGCATGGCGGCGCAGGTCGCGAACGCGAGGGCGGGGCGGGTAAAGCGGGACATGATTCTCCTTGGATGATGGGAGCGCGACTCCGGAGAGGCCGTCGCATTCGCAGCGGGTGCGTGGGACACCCATCGACGCGTTGTGTTCACTATAACAATGGCAGTATCGAACGGTAAAGGAGGGCCATATACGCAAGCGGCGGCCCAGCCATAGCCGAACCGCCGCGTAACGACAACCCGCACGTCACAGATTGGAGTCCTTGACCGACTGGGTGAGCGAGGGTGCCTCCAAGGGGACGGCGACGCAGGCGATGACGTGCTCGCCGGCATCCCAGTTGGACGCGTTCGGGAAGTACCAGGTGACATCCAGGGAGGACTCCTCGTAGGGCGTACCGACGTACTCCTCGAACGCGGGGGTGCACGCTTGGAAGGCCATCGTGTTGAGTTCTTCGAAGTCGGGCAGGGTTTCGGCGTCGATCGGCGTGAGGGCGTAGACCTCACCCCAGTGCGGTGCGGAGCAGTCGACGATCATCAAGCCGTCGGCGGGATCGGTTGGCTGTTGGAAGCACTGGCCGACGCTTAGGTTGCTCAGGTTGGTGCGTGCGTCGGAGGGGATCTCGGACGCGTTGGTGACGGGTGCCTCGGCGGAGGCACTGGCCTCGCCGGAATGGGTCGTCGAATCCTCCGAGGAGGTGGACGACGAACTGGAGCAGGCGGACATGCTCAGGATGGCAACGCAGGCAGCGACAGCGAGCGCGGGGCGCGCGATGCGGGACATGATTCTCCTCAGGGTGGTGGGAAAGTAGCCAGAGAATGGGCCACGAGGCAGTGGCGGACTCTCGTGATGACCGTTGGGCCGCGCTCACTATAGCAACGTGGGTGCCGGTAGGTACAAGCCGTCAAAATGGTGGCCCGGCCGGAGCCGAACCACCACAAGCGCAAAGCCGACCAGGCCTCGTCACATATTGGTATCTTTCATCGTCGTGGTGAGCTGGCTTTCGTCTCTCGTGAAGGCGATGCACTCGACCCGTCGATCACCGGCTGCCCAGGTTTCCGGGCTGGGCAGCCTCCAGATGTAGTCCAACGCGGAGTTTTCGAAGGGACGCCCGACGTAGGCGGTGAAGGCCTCGCCGCATGCCTCGTCGCTCACCTCGTCGAGCATATCCTCGGAGGGCATCGTGGTCATGGTCAGGTCGAAGGTGTGGATCACCTCTGCCCTGTGCTCTTGCGCGCAGTCGACGAGTTCGAGTGGAACGTCTGCCTGGGGGGCTGTGAGCAAACACTGTCCGAGCTGCAGGTATCCGGTCTCGTACAGGCCGCCAGAGGAACCGGATTGCGCGGTGGGAGCGCCGCTCTGTGTGCTCGTCAAACCGTGAGCGTCGGAGGAGGCGCTATCGCCCGAACCGTCGGTCGACGCGGCGGAACAGGCAGACAGGCCGACAGTTGCGATGCAGGCGCATAGGGTCAATGCGGGGCGCAAAGCGCGGGACATAGTTCTCCTAGAGAATGGGGGTGAACCCGATCAACGGGTCACGAGGCCGTGGCGGGTATGCGGACCCGCAGGTGCGCGTGTGCTCGTCGGAGCGCTTCGCTCACTATACAACAATGTAAATACCGCTTGGTCAGAGAGAGTGACCAGAGTGGTTAAAGGGCACCGAGCGGTAAAAAATACCTGTCACATGCCCGAATTGCGTACCGACTGGGTCAGTTTGTCATCCCCAGTCGGAACAGCGATGCAGATAATGTCGCGGTCACCGGCGGCCCAGGTCGCCTTGGCCGGTGAGAAAGCGGTGTAATCGAGCGACGTTTCCTCGGGAGTCGAGCCGACGTAGGCCTCGAAGGTGTTGTAGCAGGTGTCGAAGACCAGGTCATCCATCTCGTCGCGGGACGGGAGTGCCTGTCGATCAATGGCGGTGATTGAGTAGATTTCGCCGGTGTGTTCCTCGGTGCACTCGGTTGTGGTCACCGAGTCCACCTGGGTGCCGATCGGAACAAGGACACATTGTCCGACCGTGAGCTTGTTGCTCTGCGTGCGCGAGCCGAACAGCGACGAGCAGGCGGACAGCGTCAGGGCCATGATGACGGCGGTGCCCAAGGCGAGTGCGCAACGCGGAGAGCGGGACATGGTTCTCCTTGAATTGACGGAAGCAAGGCGGTACTGGGAACGCGAGACCGGGAGTGGATGTGTGAAGACCCACCGTGGTTCTGTGCACACTATAACAACGCAGGTCGTCGTTGGTAAAAAACGGGTGGTGCCTGGCTCACTGGTCGGGCACCACCCGAGGACATGATGTGATGGCCGGGCTACATGCCCGAGCCCTTCACGGACTGAGTCAGCGTCTTGCCCTCGGCGGGGATGACGATGCACACAATGTCGCGGTCGCCCTTGTCCCACGAGTTCTTGGTCGGGAACATTGCGGTGACGTCGAGTTCGGTCTCATTGGCGGCCGAGCCGACGTAAGCCTCGAAGTTATCGTCGCAGGTGTCGGAGGTTAGTTTTTCGATCTCCGCGCGGGAGGGGAGCGTGTCCTGGGTGAGCGTCAAGATGTAGTAGACCTCGCCCGTGTGCTCCTCGGCGCAGTTCGCGGTGGTGATGTCACCGACCTCGTCGTCGTCCGGCAGCTGAATGCACTGACCGACCTTCAGTGACGTGCTGTGCGTCTGGTTGCCGAACGGCAGAAGCGAACAAGCGGACAGGGATAGGCCAATGGCGGCGACGGTGCCGACGGCGAGCATGGAACGCAGTGCGTGGGACATGGTTCTCCTTGACATCATGAGAATGGGGTAATGATGGGATCGCGAGGCTGTGGCAGGCGTGAGGACACCCGCCGTGGCACGGTGGTCACTATAACAATGCGGAACGCTGTCGGTAAAAATGGGTGGTGCCTGGCCCATCGGCCGGGCACCACCCATTGAGAGTTGAAGACCCAACAAATCCTACAGGCCCGAATCCTTCACGGACTTGGTGAGCTTGGAATGATCCAGCAGCCTTGCGAGGCAGGTGATCGAACGATCATTTTGCGCCCACGAGTCTTTCGTCGGAAGCATCCACGTCGCATCCAGCGTCGAGGTTACGTAATGCGACCCCACGTAGTCCTTGAAGTTGGAAATGCATACCTTCTCGGCCGCGTTGTTGAGTGCAGCCTCGCCGGGGAAGTCCCCGTCGTCGACGGATGTCATGTAGAAGACCTCGGCGTCGTGCTCGCTGGTGCAGTTGGTCGTCTCGACCGTGGTCGCGGTCTTCTCTTCGGGCAGGAGGATGCACTGGCCGACCTGCATGTGCATGACGGAGGTGTCCGAGCACGCGGTGAGCGGGGCAACAAGGGCGAGAGTCGCGGCCAGGCCGATCAGACGAGCGCGAGCCACTAGTGGACTCCCAGCGGCAGAGCGACCAGGAGGTACACGACGCCCGACACCAAGGCTGCGGCGGGTAGCGTCAGGAACCATGCGATGACGATGTTGCCCGCGACGCCCCATCGAACTGCCGAGAAGCGCTTCGTGCAACCCACACCCATGATCGCCGTCGACACGACCTGCGTCGTCGAGATGGGGGCGTGAATGACGTAGGAGCACAGGTACAGGATCGAGGCAGACACGGCCTCGGCCGTGAAGCCACGAGCCGGATCCAGGTCGATGATCTTACGGCCGATCGTGCGCATGATGCGCCCGCCGCCGGCCATCGTGCCCAGCGAAATCGCCAGAGCACCCGAGATCTTCACCCACAGGGGCACGTTCATCTCGCCCGTGATCGGATCGAGGATATTGTGTGTTTCTCCGTAGCCGCCGGCTAGCAGGGCCATGACGATGATGCCCATTGTCTTCTGCGCGTCCTGGATGCCGTGGCCAAGGGCCATGGCAGCGGATGAGAAGCGCTGCGCTGCACGGAAGCGACGCATCGTGCGGTGATACTGAGCGTTACGCAGCAGCCACAGGACGAGCTTCATGACGAAGTAGCCGATGACAAAACCGATGATGGGGGAGGCGAACATCGGAATCACAACGTGGCTCATGATGCCCCACCAGTGCACCATCGTGCCCGATAGGAGGCCAGCGCCCACCATACCGCCAATGAGAGCGTGCGAGGAGGACGATGGGAGACCGAACCACCAGGTGATGAGGTTCCAGATACAGGCACCCAGCAGCGCGGCCAGGATGATGACCAGGCCTTTTTGCTGCATTTCGGGAAGCGGAGACTCGGCGTAGTCGGAAATTGAGATGATGCCCTTGCCGACGGTCTTCGCGACGGCGGTGCCCATCATGGCACCGATGACGTTCATCGTTGCGGCCATGAGGAGTGCAGCACGTGGTGTCCACGCACGCGTCGACACCGAGGTCGCGATCGCGTTCGCTGCGTCGTGGAAGCCGTTCGTGTAGCTGAAGAACAGCGCGACGACAATGACGACGCAGACGAGGATCAGATTCAGATCCACGGCTCAGGATTCCTTCAGTGCGAGGGACTCGATGATGCCTGCGAGTTCCTCGAAGGCATCAGCACAGGATTCGAGGCCCTGGACGATGTCCTTGAGCTTGATGATCGTGACCGGGTCCAGGCCCGAGTCGAACAGAGCCGTCAGAGTGCGGCGGTAGGCCAGGTCGCCCTCGTTCTCGAGGCGGTTGATCTCGATCCAGTAGTCGCGCAGGTCCACCGGCGACTTCAGCTTGTGCATGTTCTGCGCGGTCATCTCCGCGCAGTGCTTGATGACCTCGATCTGCGTGTTGAGCAGAGAGACCAGGGAAGAGGGGATGTCGGCAATGCCGTAGACGACGAGGAGATCGCCGGCTTCGTCGATGAAGTCGAGGCAGTCGTCGAGGTGGGACGCCAGCGACTGCAGGTCTTCGCGGTCGAAAGGCGTGATGAACGAAGAGTTGATGCGCTGGATGATTTCGTGGTTCAGTTCGTCACCGCGGTGCTCAACCTCGTGGAGCTGATCGCGCAGGGCGATGCGTTCCTCAGGGGAGGCAGCATAGATGTGCGTCAGGATCTCGACGGCCTGCTCAAGCTGGCGAGCCTGCGAGGTGAAGTCTTCAAAAAAGTCAGGGCCTTGGGTCTTGTTTCGGAATCCCATGGTGTATTCGGTCCTTCCAATGGTGAACGGCACTGTTGTGCTACGAATAATCGTCGGTCATGGGGTGGTGTGACTTCAAGTTCAGATGCGCTTTTGCCGCCCAATGGTCATGGTCTATCTCACGGTTTAGGATGTGGGCTGCTCTTCGGTCCCATTCGCGAGGTCGGGGTCGGCTCGACTGGTTTTGTTTTGCCTTGTGGGTGGGCAGAAGGTCCCTGTCGACCGGGCGGCGTGTGACTCGTTCGACTAGGATTGAGATGTGACCGGGACCAAGCGCCCGCAAGCGTGGGCATCCGTTCCGGCATGATTGATTCTGTCAATCGGGGACGCACATCGCGGCCTCGACAATCCGAAATGCCTCAGGAGGCAAAATGTCCGTGACCGAACAGGACGTGCGTGCAGCGGCTCCGGCCAATGCTCCCGAAGATGTCGTCAAGTGGGTTGCTGAAATCGCTGAGCTGACCACCCCTGACGCCATCGAGTTCGCCGACGGCTCCCAGGAAGAGTGGGATCGCCTGACCTCGCAGATGGTCGAGAGCGGCATGTTCACCAAGCTCAACGAGGAGAAGCGCCCGAACTCCTTCCTCGCTCGCTCCAAGCCTTCCGACGTTGCGCGTGTTGAGTCCCGTACCTTCATCTGCTGTGAGAAGGAAGAGGACGCGGGTCCGACCAACCACTGGGCTGACCCCAAGGAAATGAAGGCCACCCTGCACGAGAAGTTCACGGGTGCCATGAAGGGCCGCACCATGTACGTGGTTCCCTTCTCCATGGGTCCCCTGGGTGGCCCCATCTCCCAGCTCGGTGTTGAGATCACCGACTCCCCCTACGTTGTTGTCAACATGCGCATCATGACCCGCATGGGTGCTGCTGCCATGGACCTCATCAACGAGGGCCGCGTGTGGGTTCCCGCCGTCCACTCCGTCGGTGCTCCCCTTGAGCCCGGTCAGGAAGACTCCACCTGGCCCTGCAACGACGAGAAGTACATCACCCACTTCCCGGAGACCAACGAGATCTGGTCCTTCGGTTCGGGCTACGGCGGTAACGCCCTGCTTGGCAAGAAGTGCTTCGCTCTGCGTATCGCCTCGACCATGGCCCGCCGCGACGGCTGGATGGCCGAGCACATGCTCGTCCTGCGCCTGACCCGCGAGTCCACCGGCCAGCAGTTCCACGTCACCGCCGCCTTCCCGTCGGCCTGTGGCAAGACCAACCTCGCCATGCTCCAGCCCACGATCCCCGGCTACAAGGTCGAGACCGTCGGCGACGACATCGCGTGGATGCGTCCCGGCCCGGATGGCCGCCTGCGCGCCATCAACCCCGAGGCCGGCTTCTTCGGCGTCGCCCCCGGCACCTCCTACAAGACCAACCCCATGGCCATGGAGACCGGCAAGGCCAACTCCATCTTCACGAACGTCGCCCTGACCGACGACGGCGACGTGTGGTGGGAAGGCATCGACGGCGACGTTCCGGCGCACCTGATCGACTGGCACGGCAACGACTGGACCCCCGAGTCCGGCGAGAAGGCTGCTCACCCGAACAGCCGCTTCACCGTCCCCGCCTCGCAGTGCCCGATCATCTGCCCCGACTGGGAAGCTCCCGAGGGCGTTGCGGTTGACGCCGTCCTCTTCGGTGGTCGTCGCGCCACCAACGTCCCGCTGGTTGCCGAGCAGTACGAGCCCGCCCATGGTGTGTTCATCGGTGCTTCCGTGGCCTCCGAGGTCACCGCCGCTGCGACCGACGTCAAGGCCGGCTCGCTGCGCCACGACCCCTTCGCCATGCTGCCCTTCTGTGGCTACAACATGGCCGACTACTGGGGCCACTGGCTGGAGATGCAGGACAAGCTGGGCGAGGGCTTCCCGAAGGTCTACCAGGTCAACTGGTTCCGTAAGGACGAAGACGGCAACTTCATGTGGCCCGGCTACGGCGACAACGCCCGCGTTCTGGACTGGATCGTTCGCCGCGCCGCTGGCGAGGTCGAGGCCATTGACGGTGTGACCGGTCGTTATCCGAAGTTCGAGGACTTCAACCTGGATGGCCTGGACATTGACGAGGCCGTGTGGGCGAAGCTCTTCGCGATTGACCCCGACGCCTGGGCCGCCGAGATGGACGACACGGAGGAGTACTTCTCGCAGTTCGGCGACAAGCTCCCCGCCGCCATCACCGAGCAGCTGGCCAAGTTCCGCGAGCGTATTGCCGCCGCGAAGCAGGCCTGATCGACGCGGACCTGAAGGGTGAGCCCCGGAGTTATTATCTCCGGGGCTCACCCCTTTTTGACTACCTGTAGGTCTCGTCTTTCGCCAGACCAAGGCTGACCGGCTTGCGTGCGAGCAGAACGGGCGGGCTACACTGGGAGCGCATCCGACCGCGCGTGCAAGGAGAGTCTGTGCCCAACTACTTGAACGATGACGAGCTGGCCCACGCGAAGGGCCTGCTTGATCGAATGACGACCATCTACCAGCACACCGTCGTTGGGCAGGAAGCACTGCGCCGCGCGCTCACCGCCTCGCTTCTCGCCGGTGGCCACGTCCTGGTTGAGTCCGTGCCCGGCCTCGCGAAGACGACGGCCGCGCAGACCCTCGCGTCCGCGGTATCGGGCACCTTCCATCGCATTCAGTGCACTCCCGACCTGATGCCCAACGACATCGTTGGCTCCCAGATCTGGAACCAGGAACGCGGTGAGATGGTCACCCGGCTGGGTCCCGTGCACGCCAACCTGGTTCTCCTGGACGAGATCAACCGTTCGTCGGCCAAGACGCAGTCCGCCATGCTGGAAGCCATGCAGGAACGCCAGACCACGATTGGTGGTGTCAACCATCAGCTACCCGATCCCTTCATGGTCATGGCCACGCAGAACCCCATCGAAGAAGAGGGCACCTACGTGCTGCCCGAAGCCCAAATGGACCGCTTCCTCCTCAAGGAAGTCATCACTTACCCGACGCCCGTCGAGGAGTTTGAGGTTCTCTCGCGCATTGACAGCGGTCAGATGACAAGGCCTGCGGACGTCGTCCCGATCACCCTCGACGACGTGCGCACGCTGCAGGAAGCACGACGACGCGTTTACGTCCACGAGACCCTCAAGGCCTACATCGTCGACATCATCAACACGACCCGAGGTGCCGGCCCCAACCCGCTCCCGGGCTGGAAGAAGCACGTGCGCGTGGGTGCTTCCCCACGTGGCGGCATCGCCCTCATGCAAATTGCGCAGGCGATCGCCCTCATGGAGGGCCGCAACCACGTCATGCCGGACGACATCAAGGAAATGCGCTACGGCATCCTGCGTCACCGCATCATCCGCACCTTCGATGCCGTGGCCGACAACGTCTCCATTGAGGGACTCATCGACGCCGTCTTCAAAGCGGTTCCCGTTCCGTAAAGAACCCCGGTCCCACGCCAGTCGACTCTCAAGAGGAACGCAATGCCTGTACGCTCGCGAGAAATCCACGCGCTGTCCTCCCGCATCCAGCTGCCCGTCCTGCGCAAGCTGCTGTCCATCATAGATGGGCACCACTCCGCGCTTCGGCATGGACGCGGATGGGAGTTCATGGACTTGGCTCCCTACCAGCCGGGCGATGATGTGCGTGAAATCGACTGGGCGGCGACAGCCCGGACGGGTTCGCCCATCATCAAACGGCACGAGGCTACGGCGAACCTGCAGGTCATGCTCGTTGTTGATACCGGTCGTGAAATGGGCGCGCTCGCCCCCTCGGGCGAGACGAAGGAAGAGGTTGCCTTGGCGGCGTGCGAGGTCATCGCATGGCTGAGCGCGGCCCGCGGAGACCAGATCGGCCTCGTCGCCGGTGACGACAAGCGCGTGCGTTTCATGCCCGCCCGCTCCGGCAACGCGCATGCGGAGACGCTGCTGCGCCGCATCGAAGAGGACATCACCCTGCGCTCCCCGCATGCGAACGTCGCGAAGCTCCTGGCTCGGGCCAGGACGATCACGCGTCGGCGCAGCCTCATCGTCATCGTCACGGACAGTACGCAGCCCACTGCGTCCCCGGAGTCGAGCGACCTCATCAAGTCCATGTCCGCGCGCCACCAGGTGATTCTCATCAGCGTCGAGGATATCGATCCAACGACCCTCTCAGAGGGGACGGAGGTCGTTGACGTCAACGAGGGGCCGCTACCGGATTTCCTGCTTAGGGATCACCAGTTGGCGGGGGAAGCAGCCAACGTCATGGCGATGCGGCGTGCCGCGGTCGCGCGGATGCTCGATGAGAGGGGTGTCATCCACGTGGACGTGTCATCCAGTGAGGATATTCCTCGTGCGCTCATGCGTGCTCTTGAAAGGGGAGTTCATGTCCGGTGAGGTCACAGACGACCTGTTTAATCCGATCATCTATCCGCATTGGATGTGGGTCCTCGGGGTCACGCTCGTCGTCGCCGTCGTTGGCTGGGTGTGTTTCTGCCTGTGGAGGTGGTGGACGTCCCGCATTGGTGAGGTGATGGAGCTACAGACGATTTCGGATGCGCGGCGCAAGAAGTATCTGTCGTACGTCGATCAGATTGCGGATCGCTACGCCGACGGCGACCTGGACGCTCGCGGCGTGCACCTGGCGTTGGCGGGACTCATGCGTGCGCTGGGCACGGAACGCACCGGGCGTGACCTCGAGGTCGCAACCGTGTCCGAGGTGCGTGAACTCGTACCCGTGTGGCCGGGGCTGGCGGATGTGCTTGCGGCGTGCGAGGCCTCGAGCTTTACGAGCCAGGATATTCCGGCTGGGCGCTCCTCGCACGAGGCTGTGACGCGCGTTCTGACCATGGCGGTGGAGGCGGTGAACGTATGAGGTTCTGGTGGATGATTCCCCTCGTCGTCGTAGTAGTGGCTGGCGTCACTCTGCTTGGTTGGTGGCGTGCGCGCCGCGCGGGTCAGAGCGCCGGCAGGAAGGGATGGGTCGCGAACTCCGGTTTCGTACGAGGCCTGCCGAAGTATCAGGCTCTCGTGCGGCGTACGCGTGCGGCCCTCGCGATGGCTTTCGTGTGCTTCCTCGTCGCGGTTATCGCGACCTCGGTGTCTGCGGCCGCTCCCGTCGATACGTACGTCAAGCACGATAAATCCTCGAGCCGCGACATCGTCATTTGTTTGGATGCGTCGGGTTCGATGCTGCCCTACGATTCGGAGATCGGCGACTCCTTCAAGCAGATCATCTCGCACTTCGAGGGTGAGAGGATTTCGTTGCAGCTGTGGAATACATACTCGATGACGATGTTCCCACTCACCGACGACTACGAGATGGCCGATGACGTGCTGACGGATATGGCCGACAAGATCGACAAAGGGCTGGCGTATGGTTCCTCATTGAATGGGGATGAGGATGAGCTGGAGCGGTACCTGACGCCGACGTTCCCCAAAGAGGATGAGAAACGCGCCTCTCTGGTCGGTGACGGCCTGGCTTCGTGCATCCTCGGCTTCGACCATACCGACAAGCAACGTTCCCGCACGGTCCTGCTGGCGACCGATAACGAGGTGTACGGCCATGGTATTTACACCCTGCCGCAAGCCATCGAATTCGCGAAGAGCCAGAACGTGACCGTCACGGCACTGTACCCCGGCTCGGTGACGAACCTGTCCGCCGACGGCATGCAGTTGCGCGATCAGGTGCGTGCCACGGGCGGAGAGTTCTATGATGCATCATCTCCCTCCGCCGTTGACGGGGTTGTCAAGCAGATCGAGGCCGAGCAAAAGGAAGAACTGGATTCCAAGGGGAAACTGATTGAGACTGATCGCCCGCTGGGGGCCCTTGGCTGGACGCTCTTTGGTGTCGTCTCCTTGCTCGGCCTGCTTGCCTTTGGGAGGCTCTGACATGGTTTTTCGTCCCGTCATTCACCTGATTGTGCTGGTCGTCATTGCGCTGGTTGCGGCGACCTTCGTCTTTCTGTCGGCTCGTCGGTCACTGCGCACGAACCTGATGGACGTTATTAGGCGCTCGCTCATTGCCGTCGTCGTCATCATCATGGGTGCGGGTCCCTCGATTCCTGGCACAATCATTGAAGTCACCTCAAATATCGAGGTCTACTTCGTCATCGACCGCACCGGCTCGATGGGGGCCGAGGACTGGGACGGGGAGAATCCCCGTATCGATGGCGTCCGCAACGATGTTGCCACACTCATGGGTGTCCTCACGGGCGCGCGGTACTCGATTCTGTCGTGGGATTCGAGCGTGCACACGGACATGCCGTTGACGACTGACTCCTCTGCGGTCGCGTCATACATGGCGACGTTCACCCGTGAGCTGTCCTCCTCGTCGCAGGGGTCCTCGATCAACCGTCCCGCAGCGGACCTCGCGAAGCTTCTGAAGAAAAACAAGGAACGCCACCCCGAAAATATTCGTACCGTTTTCATCCTCTCCGACGGCGAAACCTCGAACCAGGATCACTGGTCCAGCGCTCCCAGCGGCGCCGAGGACGACTGGGATGACGTCAAGCCCTACATCGACGGCGGCCTCGTCATCGGCTACGGAACCGAGGAGGGCGGCAAGATGAAGGTGGTCCGCCTCAGCAACGCGGGGGCACAGAGTGGCGACGACGAATACATTCACGACAAGTCCCAGCCCGGTGCCCCCATCGCCATCTCGCGCATCGACGAAGCCGCCCTCCAAGGCGTCGCGTCGCGGATCGGCGTCAGTTACGTGCATTCGCCCGACAAGTCCGCGATTGACTCCTACGCGCGTTCCATCCTTGACGACGCGTCAAAGCTGTCCGAAGAGCGAAACAAGCGCGACACGTACCGCTACATCATCTGGCCCTTCGCCCTGATCCTTGGAGGACTCTTGGCGTGGGAGGGTGCAACCCTGGCACTGCGAGCCCAACAGTTGAGGAATTCCCATGCGATCTAAACACTCAGCAAGCGACGAAGACCTCCTGCCGTTCGGTGCCCCTCAGGGCGACTCCGGTGACTTCGCCGCGTCCGCGAAGCGCGCCTCTGCCTCGTCCGGTACGCGCCAGCGCTCACCGCTGGCGCTCCGCCCGCTGTGGTATTCGATTCCCTTCCTCGTGCTCGCCCTCCTGGCCGCCACGTATCTGATCGGCTTGACTCTGTGGTCGCGTTCCTCCCTGGGCCACTGGAAGGCACAGGAATACGAGGCCGCGAAGGCCGGGTACGAGGGACAGATGGGCTGGACATCCGTCGGTGTCGAACAGTGGGTCGCCCACTACAACCTGGGTACCACGCTGCTGACCGAGGAGTCCGTGGACGAGGGTGTCGCCGAGCTGCGCACCGCATTCGAGTTGGTTCCCAAGAGCATCGAGGTAGAACCTGGACGTCTGGAGTCTTCCTCCTACGAATGCCGCGTCCGCGCAAACCTGGGGCGTGGTATCGAAATGCAGGGAGATGCCAAGGACGCGGAAGACGCGAACCTCGACGCATACAACCTGTATGCGGAAGCGGAAGAGATGCTGTCGCCCTGCCAGACGCCTGCGAACCAGCTGAGTTCAACGGGTGCCGACACCAACCCCGCTGACCGAGGCAAGGAACGCACGTCGGACAAGAAGCAGAAATCCGACAAGAAGAATAAGGGAGAGGATCCCAACGGAGATCCTAGCGGGGATCCCAACGAGGACCCCATTAAAGGTGACGATCCGAGCAACAACGAGGACCCAGAGTCGACCCCCAGCCCAAGTCCCACCTCGACGCCTACACCGACAGAGGATCCCTTCGCGGGTGAGAACGGCGATCAGAAGCAGCGTCGTGAGGACCTCATTCACCAGAATGACGAACACAACCGTGATCAGCGTGAACAGGACGATAAGGGGCGTAGTGGTAACCCTAACGGTGCCTGGTGACTTGCGCATCCGCGTCTCATTGTGGCTGTGAAGTGCAGCCATAAAATCCCATGTCGGCCCGTTGGACCGCCAAACACCGTTAGGCTGGAATCGTGAAGGTTCTTCTCGTTGGTAACGGGGGTCGCGAACACGCGATCGCCCGCGCGCTTGTGCGAACGTCCACCCCTGAGCAGCCCGTGTCGTTGGTCGTCCAGGCCGGTAACCCGGCGCTGGAGCAGCTGGGCCGTTCACTGACCATGGATCCGCTCGATCCGAAGGACGTCGTGCGTCGCGCGACCTCTGAGAAGGTCGATCTCGTGGTTGTTGGCCCCGAGGCCCCGCTCGTCGCGGGCGTCGCGGATGCGGTTCTGGACTACGGTATCCCCGTTTTTGGCCCGACGAAGGACGCGGCCCGTCTGGAGGCCTCCAAGTCCTTCGCGAAGCAGATCATGGCGGACGCCGGCGTGGCGACCGCCCGTTCCTTTACCTGCACCACCATGGAACAGGTCGAGGCTGCCTTCGATGTCCTTGGTGCCCCCTACGTCGTGAAGGATGATGCCCCGGCCGCTGGCAAGGGGGTCGTCGTGACCACCGATCGTGCCCAGGCCTCGTTCCACGCGCGCTCTTGCCTGTCACGCGACGGGGGAGCGGTCGTCATCGAGGACTACCTCGACGGCCCCGAGGTCTCTCTGTTCTGTTTCGCCGATGGTGCCACCGTCGTCCCGCTGCAGCCCGCGCAGGACTTCAAGCGCGTGGGCGATGGCAACGAGGGTCCGAACACGGGTGGCATGGGTGCCTACAGTCCGCTCCCGTGGCTGCCTGAGGAAGCAACGCAGCGCATCGTCGACGAGGTCGCCCAGCCCGTCATCACCGAGATGGCCCGGCGCGGCACCTCCTTCCGAGGCCTCCTGTACTGTGGCCTCGCGATGACTTCGAAGGGGATCCGCGTCGTCGAATTCAACGTGCGTTTCGGCGACCCGGAAACCCAGGTGGTCCTTGAGCGCCTTGACTCTCCGCTCGCCCCCATCCTGTACGCGGCGGCCACTGGCACGCTCGCGAAGGTTCCCGCCCCCGTCTGGAGCGAGGATGCCGCCGTCACGGTCGTCATGGCCTCGGGCGGATACCCGGGTCGCACGGACATCGGGCACCCCATCACCGGTATCGAGGCGGCCGAGGCATTGGCTGGCGTCCACGTCATCCACGCCGGCACCTCCGAGGAGATCACCGACGACCCCGCCGACGTTGCGGCCGGGTGCTGCGGTTTTGAACCGACCTACGCGCTGGTGAATTCGGGCGGTCGAGTCCTCGACGTCGTCGCCCGTGCGGCCACGCTCGACGAGGCTCGCGCTCTGGCTTACCGGGGCGTGGAACTCATTCACTTCGACGGCGAGCACCACCGCAGCGACATCGCGACGTGGCCTGCTGACTTGGCCGTCACCCTCGACTGATCACACGACACTGAGGAGCATTATGCCCGCTTCCCTGCACGGTTGGACCCCCCTGAACTCGGGGAAGGTTCGCGACATCTACGCTCCCGACGAGGCCGTGGTCGGCCCCGCGCAGGAAGCGACGCCCGCCGAGGGCCGTCCCCGCCACGCGAAGGCGGGTCCGGAGGCGCTCCTCATGGTGACCTCTGATCGCATCAGCGCCTACGACTACGTGCTGCCCACGCAGATCACGGGCAAGGGCGCGGTCCTCAATCAGCTTGCCATCTGGTGGATGGGCAAGCTGCGTCCGCTCGTGGAGAACCACCTGCTGGCCGTCGGTACGAAGGCCCCGGCCGAGGCCTCGAGCGCCCTGGAGGGTGCCCAGCCCACGCGCTTCGAGGTTCCCGCCGAGGTCGACGGGCGTGCGGTCGTGTGTCGCAGCCTGCTCATGATCCCCATCGAGTGCGTCGTGCGCGGCTACCTGACGGGATCCGGCCTGGCGGAGTATCGCGAGTCTGGCACGGTGTGCGGTATTAAGCTGCCCGAGGGGCTGACCGAGGCCTCGCGTCTTGAGGAACCGATCTTCACTCCCGCCGCGAAGGCCGAGCTGGGCGAGCACGACGAGAACATCACCTTCGAGCAGACCGTTGAGCGTATTGGCGAGGAGCTGGCGACCGCGATCCGCGACCTGTCGATTGCTCTCTACCGTCAGGCGCGCGACATTGCTGCGGAGCGCGGCATCATCATCGCGGACACCAAGTTTGAGTTCGGTATCGACGTGGCGACCGGCGCAATTGTGCTTGCTGACGAGATCCTTACGCCCGATTCCTCGCGCTTCTGGCCCGCAGACCAGTGGGTGGAGGGCCAAGTGACCCCCAGCTTCGATAAGCAGTACGTGCGCGACTGGCTGACGTCGGAAGAGTCCGGCTGGGACCGCGCGTCCGGTGAGAACCCACCTGCGCTGCCCGAAGCCGTGGCTGCCGTGACCGCCGCGCGCTACGTCGAGGCGTACCGCCGACTCACCGGGTCGGACCCCATCCTGTAAACAAACTTGCCCGCCGGGCAAGATGCGCGGCGGGATCCTCACCAACAACACAAGGAGGAACGCCGTGGGGCGAATCATCGTGGAAGTGATGCCGAAGCCTGAGATCCTGGATCCGCAGGGTAAGGCTGTCGGCTCGGCGCTGCCCAGGCTCGGAATCACGAGCTTTGAGGCCGTGCGTCAGGGGAAGTGCTTCCACCTGACCGTGGACGGTCCCGTCACCGACGAGCTCCTGGACCAGGCCCGCAAGGCCGCCGAAGAGGTTCTGTCCAACCCGATCATCGAGGACGTTGTGCGTGTCGAGGCCATTGACGAGGCCGACGCCCATTACGCGGGAGGCGCGCAGTGACCCGCATCGGAGTCGTCACCTTCCCGGGTACCCTCGATGACCGCGATGCCGCCCGTGCGGTTCAGATCGCGGGTGCCGAGGCCGTGGCCCTGTGGCACAAGGACGCCGACCTGCACGGCGTCGACGCGGTCGTGATCCCCGGCGGCTTCTCATACGGCGATTACCTGCGCTGCGGCGCGATCGCGGCGACAGCCCCCGTCATGAGCGAGATCGTGCGCGAGGCCGGACGAGGTCTGCCCGTCCTGGGTATCTGCAACGGCTTCCAGGTCCTGTGCGAGTCCCACCTGCTGCCCGGCGCGCTCATCCGTAACGACCATCAGAAGTTCCTGTGCCGCGACCAGGTGCTGCGCATCGAGAACGCGGACACCGCGTGGACTGGTACCTACAGTGTCGGCGACACCATCACCGTTCCGCTCAAGAACGGTGAAGGCAACTTCCAGGCGTTGCCCGCCGAGCTTGAACGACTCGAGGGCGAAGGCCGCGTCGTGTTCCGCTACGTCGACGTCAACCCCAACGGCAGTGCCAATGACATCGCTGGCGTCACCAACGCTGCGGGCAACGTCGTCGGCCTCATGCCCCACCCCGAGCACGCGACCGAGGCTGGCTTCGGCCCGCTCTTCCTCGGACCCGATGGAGCCAGCCACCACGGCGGCACCGACGGCCTGGGCATCTTCCGTTCCGTCCTTGCATCTCTCGTCGGCTGACGACGCCTCGCTGTGCCCTCTCCCGTGAGGGTGCTTCGGCCTCGTCCATGATCTTTCGAATGGAAACACGAATGACCTCCGAAAACACTCGCGAGCTGCCCGACACCGTCGAGAACGCCGCCGCGACCCCCGGCCAGGACATGCCCTGGAAGGAACTCGGCCTCAAAGAGGACGAATATCAGCGCATCTGCGACATCCTCGGACGCCGACCCACCAACGCCGAGCTGGCCATGTACTCCGTCATGTGGTCCGAGCACTGCTCCTACAAGTCCTCCAAGAAGCACCTTGCCGAGCAGTTCGGCGCGCGCACGACCGACGCCATGAGGAAGAACCTCCTCGTTGGCATGGGTCAGAACGCCGGCGTCGTCGACATCGGCGGCGGCTGGGCCGTCACCTTCAAGGTCGAGTCGCACAACCACCCGTCCTTCGTTGAACCCTACCAGGGAGCGGCCACCGGCGTGGGTGGCATCGTCCGCGACATCATCTCCATGGGTGCCCGCCCGATCGCCGTCATGGACCAGCTGCGCTTCGGTGCCGTCGACCACCCCGACACGGCGCGCGTTGTCCACGGCGTCGTCTCCGGCGTCGGCGGCTACGGCAACTGCCTGGGCCTGCCCAACATCGGCGGCGAAACCGAGTTCGACCCCTCCTACCAGGGCAACCCCCTCGTCAACGCGCTGTGCATCGGCAAGCTGCGCCACGACGACATCCACCTGGCCAACGCAACCGGCGAAGGCAACCTCGTCGTCCTCTTCGGCGCGCGCACCGGCGGCGACGGCATCGGCGGCGCGTCCATCCTCGCCTCCGAGACCTTCGAAGACGGCATGCCCGCTAAGCGCCCCTCCGTCCAGGTGGGCGATCCCTTCATGGAGAAGGTCCTCATCGAGTGCTGCCTCGACCTGTTCGAGGCCGGCGTCGTCCAGGGTATCCAGGACCTCGGTGCCGCAGGTATCTCGTGCGCGACATCCGAGCTGGCCTCCAACGGCGACTCCGGCATGCACGTGGACCTCGAGAATGTGCTCCTGCGCGATCCCACGCTCACCGCGGGCGAGATCCTCATGAGCGAGTCCCAGGAACGCATGATGGCCATCGTGACCCCCGAGGATCGCGAACGCTTCTTCGAGATCATCGACAAGTGGGACGTCGAGGCCGCGGTCATCGGTCACCTGACCGGCGACGGTCGCCTCACCATCGACCACTACGGTCACCGTATCGTCGACGTCGACCCGAAGACAGTCGCCCACGAGGGACCCGTCTATGATCGCCCCTACGCGCGCCCAGCCTGGCAGGACGATCTGCAAGCCGCCACCTCCGAGGACCTTGCGCGTCCCGCCACGCGCGAAGAACTCATCGCCGACATGCGCGCCGTGCTCTCCGACATCAACCAGGCCTCCAAGTCCTGGGTAACCGACCAATACGACCGCTACGTGCAGGGCAACACAGCCCTCGCCCAGCCCGACGACGCGGGCGTCATCCGCATCGACGAGGAAAGCGGACTCGGTGTCGCTCTCTCCACGGACGCTAACGGCTGGTACACCAAGCTCGACCCGGCAGCGGGAGCCCGCCAGGCCCTCGCCGAGTCCTACCGTAACGTCGCCGTCGTCGGTGCCGAACCCGTCGCCATCACGGACTGCCTGAACTTCGGCAACCCCGAAGACACGGACGCCATGTGGCAGCTGGTGACCGCCATGACCGCGCTCGCGGACGGCTGCATCGAGCTCGAGATCCCCGTGACCGGCGGCAACGTGTCGCTGTACAACTCGTCCGGCACCGAGAAGGGGCTGCCGAACTCGTCGATCAACCCGACGCCCGTCATCGGCATGCTCGGCATCCTCCCCGACGTCACGCGAGCCAACCCCTCCGGCTTCACCGAAGAGGGCCTCGCCGTCATCCTCCTGGGCACCACCCGCGAGGAGTTCGACGGCTCCGCGTGGGCGCGCATCGCCCGCTCGCACCTCGGTGGCCTGCCGCCCGAGGTCGACCTGAAGGCCGAGGTCGCCCTCGGTAACGTCGTGCGCGCACTGAGCGCCGCCGAGGGCCCAGACGGCCGACCCCTCGTGCGCGCCGCACACGACCTGTCCAATGGTGGTCTCCTGCAGTCCCTCGTCGACTCCGCGCTGTGCTTCGGCATCGGCGGCGTCTTCGACGTGGCCGGGCCCGCCCGCCGCGACAGCGTCGGCGACCACGAGATGCTCCTGTCCGAGTCCCAGGCCCGTGCCTTCGTCGCGGTGCCCGAGGCGGCCGTCAAGGCCGTGTTCGCGGCCGCCGAGGCCGAGGGCGTGGATGCCATCCGCATCGGCACGACGGGCGGCGACATGCTCGCGATTAGCGGCGTGGACCTGCTCGCCGCCGAAGGCGAGGGCTGCGGCTGGATCGCCTCGATCGACGAGCTGCGCGAGCTGAGCGACACCGGACGTACGTACTTCTGAGCTGCGTCTGCGTTGTCGCGTCTGGGGGCGCGGGCCTGCGGGTCCGCGCCCCTGTGCTGTGTGTCGCTTTATGGGGCCGGTGCTGGTGGACGGCGGCCCGCCCGCTCGCCGTCCGCGCCGCGAGCCTTCGGCTCGGCGCGTCGGCTCGAAGCCCGGCCAGGCCCTGCCGCCGCGGGTCTCACACCGCGCCGTCGGCACATTGTTATGGTTCTGAAACCTTGCCAGCATGCCCTCAGGAGGGCTTGTATCGTGCCTGTGCTTGAACGTGTTTCATGCTGTTTCATCGCGGAATGACAAAGAATAAGTTGCCCGCAGCAATACAATTCTTGAGAGTTTTCCTAAAGACCTACCACATGCTCACAAAGATTTGGCATACTGTGGAGCGGAAACAACCCGTAACACCAGGAGCCATCGTGCCCGACCAATCCGTCACCGCCACACATGAGCAGGACGCGGCCTCGGCCTCGTCTTCGACCAAGAAACCCAGCCTCGGCCGCGTTATCGCCGCGTGGGGGGTGCACCTGTTCACAATCTCTGGCCTCGTGTGGGCCACGCTCGCTCTGTTCGCGATCCTCGACAACGACACCCCCATGATGTGGCTGTGGCTCGTCATCGCCCTCATCGTGGACGGCGTCGACGGCACCTTCGCGCGTAAGGTCGGCGTCCGCGAGGTCATCCCGTGGTTTGATGGCGGAGTCGTCGACAACCTCGTCGACTACCTGACGTGGACGTTCCTGCCTGCCCTGTTCATGGCGTTGCACCTGCCGTTTGGTGCCCAGCCGATGCCGGTCATCATGATGATCGTCGTCATCGTCTCCTCGCTGTTCTGCTACGCGAACGACGGCGAAAAATCTAACGACAACTATTTCGTGGGCTTCCCCGCGGCGTGGAACTGTGTCGCAATCGTTATGTATGTGCTCCAGACCCCCGCCTGGGTCAACATTGCGGCGACTATCTTCCTGGCGATCATGACGCTCGTGCCGCTGCACTACACGCATCCTGCGCGCGTGAAGCGCTTCCAGATCCCCAACATCATTGGCGCGGCTGCCTGGATCGTCGCGTGTACGTATATGGTGGTCGTCTACCCGGTCCAGCCCCTGTGGACTCTGATCCTCTTCTGCATTGGCGGCGGCTGGTTCCTGATCGCCGGCTTCATCCGTACGGCGACCGGCGAGGACAAGTAGTCTTTGCGCCACGATCACAGATCAACACCCCCGGGCCTCGCGCTCGGGGGTGTTTGTTGTGCGATCCGCTCTCGGGGTCTGCGCTGCCCGAGGGCGGCGGCAGGGCCTGGGTGGGTTTAGTGGCTCTTCGCATTTTGGGGTGTGGGGGGTGGTGTTGGCATGGGGTCGGGGCCTGCCCGATGATTGAGGTTGCGACACTTCAAACGCTGGGAGGCCCCGACATGGGTAATGGTACCTTTTCTGCTCTGGATATGACGACCTATTGCGGGTTGGTGGAGCTGGGCTTGGTGGCTGTGGGGATGCGTTGTCAGGAGGGCGGGTTCGTCCTGAAGTGCCGTGCGGCTAATCCGGCTCGGTTGTGTCCAGGGTGTGGGCACCCGGGGGATGCGCTGGGGTCGCGTACCAGGCGTTTAGCGCACGAACCGCGGGGGCATCAGCCCACGATGCTGGTGGTGTATGTAGGGCGTTACCGCTGTCGTGCGTGTTCTCGTTCCTGGTGTGATGACATCAGCCAGGCGGCTCCCCCACGCGCCAAGCTCTCCTTTGGGGCCTTGCGCTGGGGGCTTGTGTGCTTGATCGCTGACAACATGCCCATTAATCGCATTGCCGCTCACCTGGCGGTGGCCTGGCATACCGCTAACGAGGCAATACTGGCCTATGGGGAAGAACTCCTGCTGGCGGATTCGACTCGCTTTGAAGGAGTGCGCGTCATTGGGGTCGATGAGCACGTGTGGCGTCATCGGGGTGGGGACAGGTACGCCACGGTGATCGTGG